>OLPS01001593.1_pt1 | contig 23205 bp, 20 predicted proteins | sample 1673071 | NCBI WGS metagenome assembly OLPS01 (sample SAMEA3136752, study PRJEB25190) | human gut metagenome | reverse complement strand
GCCGCTTATCAAAGGACGATGGCACGGATAACGAGAGTGCGAGCATTGCGACACAGAAATCCATCCTCACGGATTATGTGAAAAAGCAGGGATGGCACTTAGCAAAAACGTATGTGGACGACGGTTACTCTGGTACAAATTTCCAAAGACCAAGTTTCCAGAACATGATTAAGGACATTGAAAGCGGTCTGATAAACTGCGTTATCACGAAAGATTTATCTCGTCTGGGGAGGAACTATCTTGATTGCGGACTGTATCTGGAAGTGTTTTTCCCAGAGCATAATGTGAGGTATATAGCGGTCAATGACGGCGTGGACACGCTCAATAAATCCGCTATGGACATCACGCCTTTCCGCAACATCCTAAACGAAATGTATTCCGCCGATGTGTCGGTCAAGATAAAATCGGCGTACCGAGCGAGGTTTCAGCAGGGGAAATTCATGGGGACGACAGCACCATACGGTTACGTCAAAGACCCCGCCGACCACAACCATCTGCTGATAGATGACAAAGTTGCCCATGTGGTAAGGGAAATATTTGACCTTGCGTTAGCGGGCAACGGAATCGCCAAAATCCGCAAGCACATCAACAAACAGCATATCTTACGCCCCGCCGCTTATGCGGCGGAGCAGGGGGCAACAGGCTATGAGAGGTATTTTGAGGAGAATGAGGAGAACCGTTATATTTGGAGCGAGAACAGCGTAAGGGGCATTTTAAGAAGCCCGATATATGCGGGAAACCTTGCAGGCTACAAGCGGATTGCAGCCAACATGAAAAGCAAGAAACGCCCCTCTAAGCTGCCCGAAGAATGGGAAGTGATACCAGACACCCATGAGGGGATAGTCACGCAGGAGGAATTTGATACCGTACAGCAGCTTATTACAAGCCGCAGATTACCAGAAAACAAGGGCGGCTTTGAGAACATCTTTGCAGGCGTTATTAAGTGTGCGGACTGCGGCTATGCGATGCGGGCTATGAGTGCCAACAGGAGGAAACGCCCCGACATCATCGACTGCGTACAATATTCCTGCAATAATTATGGCAGATACGGTAATATCATGTGTACCGCACACAGCATTGAAGCGAGGGACTTGTTCAACGCTGTCCTCACCGACATCAACCGATTTGCGGATATGGCAGTCAATGATGAAAAGGCAGTGAGGGCGATTGAAAAGCGGCTCACGGAAACAGACCAGAGCAAGGCAAAGGCACTGGAAAAGGAGCAAAGAAAACTGAACAAACGCCTTGCAGAACTGGACAGGCTGTTTTCCTCACTCTATGAAGATAAGGTGATGGAGCGTATTACCGAGCGGAATTTTGAGATGATGTCGGGAAAATACCAGAAAGAACAGCTTGAAATTGAAGCAAGGCTGAAAGAGGTAACGGAAACGCTCAGCGACAGCTATGAGAAGACGCAGGGTGTCCGTGATTTCCTCTCCCTAATCCGCAACTATCAAGGCATTAAGGAACTGGACGCAACCATCATAAACGCACTTATAGACAAGATACTTGTTTCGGAACGTGAGAAACTTACAGACGGAATGGTGCGGCAGGAAATCAAGATTTATTATAAATTCATCGGCTTTGTCGGTGAATTACATATCACACCGACAAAGCGGTGGACTGCGTTAAAGCCTAAGAATTGTACGGTGTGCGGTGTTGAATATGTTCCCCGCTCTGGCATATCGAAGTATTGTCCTGCTTGTGCCAAGAAGATACAGAGGGAGAAATCAAACGAGAGCAAACGCAGGAGCAGGGAGCGAAACAGACAGGCATGTATTGAACTGTCCGCAAAAAATGACCGACTGATATGGCTCACCGGGAACGCTTTTGATTCTTCCTATTATCATGCTGATCTGCAATGGCATGACCAGTCTGATCATGCATGTTATGCCGCCAACCATGTGGAATACGCCGTCAAAGCTGAAACCGCAAAATGCGGTCAGGGCATTACAGGATATGATATCCATGATCGCATGGATGGAGCTGGAGATCAGCGTATTTACCCTGTTTCTCACGATCAGCATTTACCGTGGAAAAGATGCGGGCTGGGCTTCTATTATTCTATTTGTGGGAGCGCTGACAGTGACGATCATTTACTATATAGTTGCATTCCAGAAGCATAATAATATGTAACTATTCAGAGCCATGCAAATCCGTAATAAGCTGACCATTTATGGGCAGATTTTTACGGATTTATATGGCGAAGTAACCTCATAATGTCATGCATCGAAGATGCATGATGCAGCCTCGCTCATCTGCGAAGCAGATTTTGCATGAGCGAGGTCATTAATGAGCAAAAGGAAAGCATCGTAAGATGCGATTTTGCGAATGTGGTTCTGAATAGTTACAATGACAACAATTTAATTCAATAAATACACACCGAAATTCAGATAACCGGCGAAGGTTACCCGGAGCAGATAAGAAAGCTAATGGTAACCAGCCGGTTTTTTGATGCCATGCATCTTATCATTTCAAGATTCTTCTTACAAATAAAATCCGTCCTTGACATAGATAGATGGTCGATATAATATATAGATAACCGATATATCGACAATCTATATAATGAGAAAGGAGTACAAAAATGGCAGTAGAAAAATCACTTGTATCAGGCAGTATGACAATGCTGCTTTTGGGGCTTTTAAAAGAGAAGGATATGTATGGCTATGAGATGATCGACACACTCCGCCGGAAATCCCGGAATGTATTTGAACTTAAGGCAGGTACTTTATATCCTCTCCTGCATGGCATGGAGGAAAAAGGGTTACTTACCGCTTACGAACAGGAATATACGGGAAAGGTCAGAAAATATTACAGCATTACGAAAAAGGGAAAACAGGAGCTTGCCAAAAAGACGGAAGAATGGCAGGAATATGCTTCCGCCGTGACAAACGTGCTGGCTTTTCAAGGATAGCGGAGGGTAACTATGGATGAATATTTAGAAAAATTATTATCACAGATCCGCAGCAAAAAGGCGCGTCCTTTTATAGAAGAAGAGATCAGGGGACATATAGAGGACCAGATCGCTGAGAATCTGAAAAACGGTATGAGCCCGGATGAAGCGAGGGCAGCAGCAGTACGTGATATGGGAGATCCCGTGCAGGCAGGCATCTCTCTGGATACTGTCCATAAGCCGCAGACCGCTTGGGGACTTTTGGCATTTGTGGCGCTGATCAGCGGGATTGGTACCTTTTTGCAGATGGAGATCAGCAGACAGTTGGGAGATGGTACATCCTATATGGATGGAACACAATATGTGTTCTTTGTTATGACCGGTATCGTACTGATGAGCATTGTGCAGTATGTGGATTATACACGGATCGCCGCATATGCAAAGTGGATCGGCGCAGCGATACTGCTTGTTGGGGGATATGCTGTCCTATTTGGCAGCATGGCCAATGGAAGTCTTTACTATATTACAATAGGCAGTTATCACATTTCTTCTCCGTTTCTCGGATTTATTTATGTACCATTGTACGGAGCGATCCTGTACCAGTATTATGGACAGGGCTATCGAGGGCTTTTGAAGAGCCTGATCTGGATGCTCTTACCGGTAGTGATCCTTGGGCGGGCAAACAGTATTTCCATGACATTCTCGTTTGCGATCTGCTTATCTGTTGTACTGACGCTTGCGGTGGCAAAGGGATGGTTCAAAGTTTCGAAATGGAAGGTGCTGACCGCTTTGTGGTCTGTTGTACTGCTGCTTCCCATACTGGGGCTTTTCCTGCTCTACAAATTACAAATACTTGCGCCTTACCAGATTATGCGGCTGAAGACTTTTGCGACAGGAGGAGGCGAAGCCGGTTACGTGACTGCAGCACTCCGGGAAAGTTATCAGTCGCTAACTTGGATCGGTGCTATGGATCAGCAGGCAGGTGCGAAACTGCCGGATCTGAATGCGGATTATATTTTCACGTATCTTTGGTCGGAATATGGTATTTTGGCAGGCATTTTGCTCTGCTGTCTTCTTGGTATCCTGCTTGTGCTTGTATTCGGTGCAGCCCTGCATCAGAAAAATGAGCTTGGCTTCATGATGGGCTGTGGATGTGGAACCGTTTTCCTGACACAGATCGGACTGAACATTATGATCAATCTTGGTCTGTTTCCCGCCTGTGCGACTTCGCTTCCTTTCCTGTCAGCAGGCGGCGGCAATATTTTATTGTCTTATACGCTGATGGGTATTGTGCTGAGTATTTACCGGTATAAAAATATATATCCGCGCTTTTTCGGACGCCGGGCAGTTTCTTCCCTCTTGCGCTGATCTCGTCTGCGTTGTAAGATAGGTAATCATAGCAAAGCAGATGTAATAATAGGACAGAAGGCATAAGAAAAGAGGAAACAACATGAGACTTGATAAATATTTAAAAGTATCCAGACTGATCAAACGCCGCAGCGTTGCAAACGATGCCTGTGATGCAGGACGTGTCATGCTCAATGACAAGGTCGCAAAGGCAGGTACGGAGGTGAAGACCGGCGATGTGATCACGATCAACTTCGGCAATAAAGATGTCAAAGCAGAAGTACTTTCCGTACAGGAAACCGTGCGGAAGGAAGAAGCAAAGGAAATGTTTAAACTGTTGTAGTTATAAATCAGGATTTCTCACATATATTGAAAAGAATAAACAAGGGATCATATATGGGAGGAATGACATGGAAGAGAATATGGCGACAAAGCAGAGAGCACATAAAGTCATGCTGACAAACAGAAGGACATGTATGGTCAGCGGCGTGGCAGATGTGCTCTCTTTTGATCTGGCAGAGATCCTGCTGGAAACAGATCAGGGCATGCTGATGATCAAGGGGAAGGATCTGCACGTAAACCGTCTGACATTAGAGCGCGGAGAAGTTGATATCGAGGGGCAGATCGACTCATTCACTTATTCAGATGCCGGTCAGTATGGGGAGAAGGGAGAGTCCTTTTTGGGCAGATTGTTTAAATAATGAGTGCGGAAGTGATAGATCAGGGTATTTTCTGGTTATTCTGCTTTGTAACAGGGGCTGTAATCACTTTTATTTACGATCAGATCAGAATTGTAAGACGTGTACTGCCGCATGGATCTGTTCTGGTTGCGATCGAGGATCTTTTGTTCTGGCTTTTTGCGGGGATCGTCATTTTTTCGTTGCTGTATCGTATGAATGCAGGAACGCTGCGCTGGTTTGCCGTGTTCGGTCTTGCTACCGGTATGTTTTTTTATAAAAAAATTTTCAGGGATTTTTTGGTAAATTTTATGTCAACAGTTATACGTCGCATACTAGATATAGTGGTGCGTATTCTGAGCATCCCACTAAACTTTGTAAAACGCCCAGTTATAAAGGGTTTGCGGGCTATTAGGAGCGGCAGAAACCGGCTAAAAAAGAAGTTGACGGCTAACATAAAAGAAGGTAAGATAACTTTATGTAAACACAAAAACCAGTTAGAAATGGGGAATCGTGATGAGCCGTAGAAGGTATCGGGGAAGGCGGCAGAATCGGTCTGGTATGTTTTTGGTTTCGACAGTTGTCATTGTGTTGATGCTGATGGTTTCCATCAAGTGTGTGGAGCTGAAAGAAAAACAGGATCAATACGTTGTCAGACAGGAGGAGCTCAAGCAGCAGATAGCAGACGAGGAAGCAAGAGCCGAGGAATTGGAAGAATTGAAAAAATATGTCCAGACAGATTCTTATGTGGAAGAGATCGCAGAAGAAAAGCTGGGACTTGTTCATAATGGAGAGATCATATTTAAGACAACAAAGTAAGCAGGAGCTGATAAATCGGCTTCTGCTTATTTTGTTATGGCGACGAGGAAAATGCACACATTTATGCGGTGCATTTGACGACCACTGATCAGAGCGGGATTCGCAGAGCGTATCTCGTCTCTGTTGTGAATAAGAAAAAACAAGTGCCCACCACATTTTGACAAATTTTGAACTGCCCATGCTGTATACTAAGATTCCGAAAAGAGAAAAAGGAGTCTGACCTATGGGAAGAAAAGAAGGAATCGAAACATATACCAGAAGTCGCCTGATCGGATACGCACAGCTTTTACAGGAGATCGCACAGGAATATAAAGCAGGGCAGAAAAGAACCGAGGGAGCAGAAGAAGCATGTCTGCCCAGATCTTCTTTGCTGCTGCGCGAGCAGGAGCGGGAAAATACAACTATTTTTGCAGGATTTGTCATGGATACTTCAAAGCAGCTGGAAAATCTGGCCGGGACGGAATTTGCCGGATCCGCTGTCTGTGAGCGGCAGAAGAAACGGATCGTGAAGCTTTTAAAGGAAGAGGGGATCAGTGTCCTGGAGTTTTACCGGACAAGCAACCGGAACGGATATCTGGAGATCGGAATGGTCGTAAAGTCCGAGAACCGCTGTTACTATGATGTAATGGAAATAGCAGATCTTTTGTCGGAAATCACGCATAAATCAATGCTGCCCGTGGGAGGACATGCTTATATCCACAGTGAACCTGTAGTCGTCTGTTTTCAGGAAGAAGTGACTTATCGGATCTTTGGTGGTTTTGCAAAGGCAACAAAAGAGGGGGAAGAGGTGTCCGGAGATAACTATATTCTGCGGGAATTCGGAGACGGGACATATCTGGCGGCGATTGCGGATGGCATGGGAAGCGGCGTACTGGCGGGGGAGGACAGTGAAAGAACATTGTCTCTGGTGGAAAAGTACATAGAATCTTCTTTGCCTCTGCGGGATTGTATCCGGGCATGCAATGAGCTTTTCTTTATGAACCGGGAAGAAGAGCGGACAGTATCTCTGGATCTGATGGAGCTGAACCAGTATACGGGGGAATGTCATTTTTATAAGTGCGGTGCAAGTGCCTCCTACTGGATCAGACATGGGCAGATCCATGAAATCGCAGCGGACAGGCAGCCACTTGGTCTGTCATCTGTGCCATCGGAATTTGATGAGGTGCTGTATCTGGAATCGGGAGATACGGTCATTTTGATATCCGACGGTATCGCGGAGGAATTTTATGAAAGACCGGAGCTTTTGCGGGCAGGAATGGAACGGCTGAAAACGGAAAATCCGACGGATCTTGCAACAGGCATTCTGGAGCTGGCGGTCAAAGCTGCCGGTGCGATCCGGGACGATATGACGGTACTTGTTGTTTCATTGTATCAGGAGGATAACTGACTTTATTGCTTTTTTGGCTGAAAAAAGCTATATTTACTGTATGGAAAATACAGCTTTGAAAAAGAAAAAGGAAATAGAAGAAAAGGTGCTTTCATATGTGGAAAAGCATCATATGCTGGCAGCAGGCGATCATGTGCTCTGCGGTCTGAGCGGCGGCGCAGATTCTGTGTGTCTTTTGTATCTGCTGCTTGCCATGAAAAAGCATATACCGATCACGATCACTGCAGTACATGTGAATCACAGACTGCGGGAAGAAGCAGATGCGGATGAGGCGTTTGCAAAAGAGCTCTGCAGTAAGCTGGGGCTTCCTTTTTACCGGGAAGAGGCAGACGTAAAAGCGCTGGCAAAGGCAGAGGGCATGACACTCGAAGAGGCGGGCAGAATGGCACGGTATCAGATCTTTGCACAGCTTGCAAGTAAGCTGAAGGCAACTAAGATTGCTGTGGCGCATCATGCGAATGATCAGGCGGAAACACTGCTGTTTCATCTCTGCAGAGGCAGTGGTCTGACGGGGCTTGTCGGAATGCGTCCGGTCAGAGAGCAGATCATCAGACCGCTTCTATGTTTAAAAAGAGAAGAGATCGAGGTATATTTACAGACAGCCGGGCAAAGCTATGTGACAGATGTGACAAACGCGGACAGCACTTTCGCCAGAAATGCGCTGCGCAATCAGGTGATCCCTGTTCTGGAGGAAAAGGTCAGCAGCAGAAGCGTGGAGCATATGGGACAGATGGCGGAGATCGCCGGACTTGCCTGCGATTATCTGGAGGACTGCCTGCAAAGAGAGCTGGAAAGGTGTACAAAATCAGAGGAAGGAGATAACGGAGGTTGTCTTAGGCTGATTCTTCCTGCGTTTGATACATTGCATCCATATATGAAAGGACAGGTTCTGCTTACGTGCCTGGAAAAGATGTCGGGCAGCAGAAAAGACCTGGCGAATATACATGTGCAGGCGCTGTTGTCGCTTTGTGAAAAGCAGGTCGGAAGCAGTCTGGATCTGCCGTATCAGATCATGGCGTGTCGCAGCTATGACAGTATCTGCTTTGTGAAAAAAGGGCAGAAGCAGACCGCGTTTTTTGAAAGAGAGATCAGTATCACGGAAGGCGCGGAGAGCAGGATCGATCTGCCGGACGGACAAAAGCTTCTGATTCGGCTGCGGGAAGCACCGCAGGCGGGGAATTCCATGGAAAATATACCGCGAAAAGCGTATACGAAATGGATTGATTATGATAAAATAGATGGGTCTTTGGTGATCCGCAGTCCACAGGCGGAAGATTTTTTCTATTTCAATGATAAGAACTGCAAGTTTGTTAAAGACTATATGGTGAATGAAAAGATACCGAAAGCGGACAGGGAAAAGCAGCTGCTGCTCGCAGACGGTTCTCATATGGTTTATTTTTTAGGACGCAGGATCAGCAATTATTACAAGGTAACGGAAGATACCCGTCATATATTAGAAATTACAGTTACAGGAGGATAAAAATGGCTGAAAAAATCAGAGTTATGATTCCGGAAGATAAGGTAGATGCCAGAATCAAGGAGATTGGAGAAGCGATCAGTAAACAATACGAAGGAGAAGAAGTACATCTGATCTGCGTACTGCGCGGCGGAAGTTTCTTTATGTGTGAGCTCGCAAAAAGGATTTCCGTTCCGGTAACACTGGATTTTATGTCTGTTTCCAGCTATGGCATGGATACAAAATCAAGCGGTGTTGTTAAGATCGTCAAGGATCTGGATGATTCTATCAAGGGTAAAAATGTGATCGTAGTGGAAGATGTTGTGGATTCAGGACGTACACTCAGCTATCTGCTGGATATGCTGAAAGACAGAGGACCGAAGAGCCTGCGTCTGTGCACGCTTTTAGACAAACCGGAAAGACGTGTTGTACCGGTGCATGTGGATTATACGGGCTTTGAGATCCCGGATGAGTTTGTTGTGGGTTACGGACTTGATTATGCACAGAAGTATCGTAATCTGCCTTACATCGGTGTTGTGGAGCTGGATGAAGCTTCCAAATAACACAGACAGGAAAGGATTTAATTATGAACGGAAATAGAACAAGAGGAATGGGTGGTTCATTCATCCTGATATTGCTTTTGCTGGGTCTTGTGATGTGGATCTCCGGTATGCGGAGTTCCGAGACCGGTTATAACTGGAATGATTTTATGGCAGATTATGAAGCGGATCAGATCAGCTCGGCTGTGATCAAACCCAATGCAGAAGTACCGACCGGTAGTGTCATCTTTACAATGAAAGACGGTTCCTCCAAAGAACTGTTTGTTTCGGATGTAACGGTCGTTGAAGAATATATGCATCAGAAAAATGTGGAAGTTGTCATGCACGATATGCCAAGTGAAAACTGGTTTTTGTATTATGTACTTCCGATCCTGATCGTATTTATTGTATTTGTATTTTTCTTCTCGCTGATGAATGCACAGGCAAACGGTGGCGGCGGTGCTTCCAATAAGATGATGAATTTCGGAAAATCCAGAGCACGCATGACGACCGGTGGTGATGTGCAGATCACACTCAAGGATGTTGCAGGTCTGAAGGAAGAAAAGGAAGAGCTGGAAGAAATTGTTGAATTTTTGAAAAATCCGGGTAAATTTACGAAGGTCGGTGCCAGAGTACCAAAGGGCGTTCTGTTAGAGGGACCTCCCGGAACAGGTAAGACGATGCTGGCAAAGGCGATCGCCGGAGAAGCAAATGTTCCGTTTTTCTCCATTTCGGGATCTGATTTTGTGGAAATGTTTGTCGGTGTCGGCGCATCCCGTGTCAGAGATCTGTTTGAAAATGCGAAGAAAAACCATCCGTGTATCATATTTATCGACGAGATCGATGCTGTTGCAAGACAGCGTGGAACCGGTATGGGAGGCGGTCATGATGAAAGAGAACAGACGCTGAACCAGCTTCTTGTGGAAATGGACGGTTTTGGCGTCAATGAAGGTATTATTGTCCTTGCAGCGACAAACCGTGTGGACATTCTCGATCATGCGATCCTGCGTCCGGGACGATTTGACAGAAAGATCAGTGTCGGCAGACCGGATATCGGTGGCAGAGAGGCTATTTTGAAAGTACATGCCAAGAATAAACCGCTTGCGGAAGATGTGGATCTGAAGCAGATCGCACAGACAACAGCAGGCTTTACCGGAGCGGATCTGGAAAATCTTCTGAATGAAGCTGCGATCATTGCGGCAAAGGATAACAGAAACTTTATCCAGCAGGAAGATATCAAGCGGGCATTTATCAAAGTGGGGATCGGCGCAGAAAAGAAGAGCCGTATTATTTCTCCGAAGGAAAGAAAGATCACAGCATACCACGAAGCAGGGCATGCGATCCTGTTCCATGTTCTTCCGGATGTGGGGCCGGTCTATACCGTATCCATCATTCCGACCGGCGTTGGCGCAGCAGGCTATACAATGCCTTTGCCGGAGCGCGATGATATGTTTATGACAAAGGGCAGAATGCTGCAGGATATTATGGTAGATCTTGGCGGCCGTATCGCGGAGGAGCTGATCTTCGATGATATAACAACAGGTGCTTCCAATGATATCAAACAGGCAACCAATGAAGCGCGCAAGATGGTAACACGTTTTGGTATGTCTGACAGAATAGGAACGATCAATTACGATGACGACAGCGATGAGGTGTTCATCGGCCGTGACCTGGCACATACCAAGACAATGAGTGAAGCTGTGGCAGGTGAGATCGATGCAGAGGTAAAGACGATTATTACAGACTGCTATGCAAAGGCCAAGAAGCTGATCGAGGAAAACATTGATGTACTGCATGCCTGTGCGGGACTTCTGCTTGAAAAGGAACGTATTACCAGAGATGAATTTGAGGCGCTTTTCCCGGTTTATTATAAGCAGCCGGAAGAAGAAGTGCCGATGGGTGAGCCGGTATAAAGGAATGGATTACCGGGCACGGTAACGGTATTGTGAAAAATTAACATTGAAAATGCTGAAAGGTGTGTCTTTTGTTGACACACCTTTCCTGCTATTGGTAATAATGAACAAAAAATATCATCAACTTTTATTAAATTTGTAGAATGTGAAGATGGACAATATAGGGGGGCTTTGCTACAATACACTTGTAACCCCCCAATACATTACATAGTTTTTTGCTATACCCCATAAGAAAGAAATACCTTCTCCGAAAGACCAGTTAACTTGTTAACTGGTCTTTCGACCGTTTCGGGTGGAAAAACTATTGAACTTACTTTGCATATACTATAAAATATAGAGAAATAGGGAGGGTTTCGTAATGGATTATCAACAATATGAACAGATAGAAAAGAATCTGCGCTATATCGCATCTATGCGGCCGGTTTTTAATAAGAGGGCCTTATTTTCCGATATGACGGCAGATTATATTTCTCCACAGGAGCCGGAACCTTTTTCAAAAGTGAAGATCAGATTTCGCAGTGCGATCAACAATGTAGACTATGTGTTGTTTGTACACAATAATGAAAAGCTGCTCATGTCGAAGGCATCACAGGATGAACAGTTTGATTATTACGAGATCGAAGTAGCACTGGATGACCAGAAATATGAATATTATTTTGAGATCCATGTGGGAAAAGTCTATTGCTTTTTTGACCTGCGCGGCGTGACGAGAGACGTGCAGGATTATTATAAATTTACACTGATTCCCGGTCAGAAAGTACCTGCCTGGGCAAAAGGTGCAGTCATGTACCAGATCTATATTGATCGTTTCTATAACGGCGATCCGGATAATGACGTGCTTACAGACGAATATACTTATATCGGAGAGCATGTAAACCGTGTGACAGACTGGGGAAAATATCCGGCTGTTATGGGCGTGCGTGAATTTTACGGTGGTGATCTGGCAGGCGTTTTGCAGAAAATGGACTACCTGCAGGATCTGGGCGTGGATGTCATTTATTTCAATCCGCTTTTCGTATCGCCTTCCAATCATAAATATGACATACAGGATTATGATAATATCGATCCGCATATCGGTAAGATCGTAGATGAGCAGGGTGATCTTCTGCAGCCCGGTCAGATGGAAAACCGTTATGCAACGAAATATATCAACCGTGTTGCCAATAAGAAGAACCTGGATGCTTCCAATGAGTTGTTTGCACAGGTTGTCGAGGAAGCGCATAAGCGTGGCATGAAGGTAATCTTAGACGGCGTATTCAACCACTGCGGTTCTTTCAATAAATGGATGGACAGAGAGCGTGTCTATGAGAACTTTGAGGGTTATCCAAAAGGGGCTTATGTTTCCGCTGACAGTCCATATCGTGATTATTTCCATTTTTATGACCCAAACCAGTGGCCGTATAACGGTTCTTATGATGGCTGGTGGGGACATGATACACTGCCTAAGCTGAATTACGAAGGCTCGCGTGAACTCTACGATTATGTACTGCACATCGGACAGAAATGGGTATCTCCGCCGTATAATGCGGATGGCTGGCGTCTTGACGTGGCTGCGGATCTCGGACATTCGCCGGAAATGAACCATCGGTTCTGGAAAGATTTCCGAAATGCGGTCAGACAGGCAAATCCGAATGCGATCGTTCTGGCAGAGCATTACGGTTCTCCAAAGGAATGGATCGAGAACTGTGAATGGGATACGGTCATGAACTATGACGCTTTTATGGAGCCTGTTACCTGGTTTTTGACGGGCATGCAGAAGCACAGTGACGATTACCGCGAGGATTTATACGGAAATGCGGACAGCTTCTGGGGCGCGATGATCCACCACAGCGCTGCAATGACAACACCATCTCTGCAGATCGCGATGAATGAACTTTCCAACCACGATCATTCGCGTTTTCTGACAAGAACCAACAAAAAGGTCGGTCGTGTGAACACAATGGGCAGTGAAGCAGCCAATCAGGGTGTCAACAAGGCTGTTCTGCGTGAAGCTGTTGCGATCCAGATGACATGGCCGGGCGCACCAACGATCTACTACGGAGACGAAGCAGGTGTCTGTGGCTTTACCGATCCGGATAACAGAAGAACCTACCCATGGGGACATGAAGATCAGGAGCTGATCGATTTCCACCGGGAAATGATCCGTATCCACAAGGAAAACCGGGAGCTTCTCACAGGCTCGATCAAAAAGGCTGCGGGAGATTACAATTTTATCTCCTATGCGCGATTTAACAAAGAGGAGCAGTGCCTGATCGTAGTCAATAACGGATACAATGACGTGACAAAGGATATCCTTGTCTGGGAATTCGGTATTCCGCGCGATTGTAAGATGGAACGTCTGATCCTGACAAGTAACAGTGGTTTCACGGTAGAGAAGGAAACATACAATGTTGTGGCCGGTAAGCTGACGCTGACTCTTCCGCCGACTTCCGTGATGGTGCTGAAGCATTATAAAGTAATATAAGTATAGGATAAAAATTTTAATTTAAAATCCTCCACTTTTATATAAAAGTGGAGGATTTTATTTTGTTAAATCATCAACAATGGCGGAAACGTGTAATAATTTATTTTTATCTAGTTTCTTAATATTGTTTATCAAATGATGAATTTCTGTAGGTTGTTCTGATGATATATCAAAGAAATCTTTTGGTGTTATCTTGAGATATTCACAAATATAAAAAAAGGCTGTCATAGAAGGAAGGGATTTTCCTGTTTCTATATTATTGATATACCCCGGATTCTGACCAATCGATAAACTCATATCTCGTGCTGAGACTCCCATTTGGCTTCTTAATTGTATTAATCTTGCAGCAAATTGTTCTTCTAGCATTTAAACACCACCTTTATTATATTCTATCCGACAAAACACAATATAATGATGGATATAATACGATAAAAGTGATATAATATCGGAAACAATCTGATATATATGTTGTATATATTGGAATATAAATAAGATGAAGGGAGAGAATGGAAATGATCAGTTGAAATTATATGAAAGTGACCAAGTAAAAAGTGATTCTATCAAAATGGAGGGAAAAATGAAATCAAAAAAGGGAATACTCATATTATTTGCATCAGCAATGTTGTTAAGTGCTAATACTGTATTTGCAGAATCAGTATCAGAAAATGAAATTAGCAGTGTTGAAAAAGAATTAAATCAGCAATTAATCGTAAAGGATGAAGATGAAATTTTATCAGAGCAAACCGTAAAAGGTGATAATTCATCAACAAAGCCAACATGGGAAGATAAAACAATTTTATCCAGAAAAATAGATGGTTTTCAAATAGATATTCATGGACATGTATACCCTAATGGAAATATAGATAATAAGTATGCTGTTATTGAATCATATGAAGATATTGGAGTAATAGATATTGTTATTCCAGAAAAAATTGGAGAAATTCCTGTGACACAAATTAATTGCACTTTTACTCATGTAAATGGATTAAAGAGTATTACGATTCCGGGAGGAGTTGAAACAGTCGGTAATATTATAGGAGATACAGAGGAAAAGATAAGTATTGTATTATTAAACGGGGTAAAGACAATAGATGCATCGGCATTTTCAGGTTGTACAGGACTGGTAAACATTACAATTCCAGAAAGTGTTACGAATATAGGGGATTCTGCATTTTTTGGTTGCACAGGATTAACTACTGTCACACTTCCCGCAAATGTAGTCAAAGTGGGTGAATCTGCCTTTGGAGGGTGTAAAAACCTGCAGACTGTAAAATTACTGGGGGGAATAGAAAAAATGGGACAATCTGTTTTTTCAGGTTGTTTTAGTTTGACTGCAGTTGAAATATCAGAAGGTGTAAAAAGTTTGGGATATGCTGTATTTGATGGATGTAATAATCTGAAAAGCATTACAATTCCCGGAAGCATGACTAAAATAGCAGATGGAGCATTTATTTCGAATAAGGGATTAGTTAGTGTGACTATGAAAGAAGGGGTACAAGCAATTGGGCAGGATGCCTTTTTAGGATGTAAAAATTTGGCAACTGTTGTTATGCCAGTTGGACTTACAACTATTGGATCGTCAGCATTTGAAAGTTGTACGGCATTAACTAGTGTTACAATTCCACAAACTGTTACCGATATAGGAGCACATGCTTATTTGGATTGTTCAAATCTGGAAAATTTGATTCTTTCAGAAGGAGTAGTAAATATTGGGGAAGGTGCATTTGAAGAATGTGCGATAACAAGTCTGGTGATTCCTAAATCAGTAAAAAGTATTGGGAAAAGTGCATTTTCTTCCTGCAATATTAAAACATTGATACTCCCATATAGTGTTACAAATATAGGTAGCGAAGCGTTTGTAGAAAATAACGATATGATGAATATTTACTATAGTGGAACAAAAGAACAGTGGAGTCAAATAAAAGGAAAGATCAATATATTTTCAAGTAGTGATTCGTATAAAGTGTACTATAACTCTAATGGACCCGGTTCTATACCATCAGTTGGTGCAAGCATTACAGATTCTGTAGGACGGGAGTATAGGGTAATAAAATCGGACGAAAAACAGGAAGTTGCATTGATAAAATTATCTATAAAAGATGAGAAAAAGAAAAGTATGAAATTATCTTCTTCTGTTACTATAGATGGTACTGTTTATCGGATCACAGAAATAGGGGCAAATGCATTTAAAAATAATAAAGTAATACAAAGAGTGGTAGTGCCGGGGTCTATAAGAAAAATTGGGAACAGCTGTTTTGAAGGGTGTCGTTCTTTGAAGAGCATAACCATCGGAACAGGGACTACTACGATTGGGAAAAAAGCATTTAAGAAATGTAGCGCATTAAAGAAAGTTGTAATCAAAAGTAAAAAAATAAATGCTATAGGGAATAGAGCATTTTCCGGTATTTATAGTAAATGTACAGTTAAAGTTCCCAAAAATAAATTGAAAACTTATAGGACATTATTAAAGGGAAAAGGATTGAAAAAAACAAACAAAATAGTTTCATAAGTAAAATGTATAGAAATAAGAAGGGGGTAAAGATGAATGAACTACGGTTTGAAGAAGATTATATGCATTTGGATAGTAATGTTAATATTATTACCATGTACTGTAACTTGCTTGGCAGCAAGTACATCTGATATTTCTAGAAGTGATGGAATATGTGTTTATTCTTGGAATGATGAAGTGCAGCAAAGGATAGAGGATCATTTTCTAAAGAGGTACCCAGAGTATAAAAACAGAATTAAATTTGTAATGTATTCCACAGCAGATGACAGCTATTTTAAAAATGTAATGGAGGCTATAAATAATCCTAAAAATAATACAGCCATTGTAGCTATGCAAGCTTCAGAGATACAGGATTTTGTTGATACAGGAAGCTTTGTTAGTATGAATAGTATAGGTATTACAGAAGAGGATTATGCAGAAGCATATACATGTACGGTAAAGGCAGGAACATGCAATGGAAATGTAATGGCATTGACATTTCAAACAACACCTAGAGATTTTATATATGATGCTGCAATTGCTGAAAAGGTACTTGGAAGTTCAGATCCTGTGATAGTACAGTCAATGATCAATACGCCAGAAAAATTTATAGAGGTAGCATCACGAATGAAAGCCGCTGGATATTATATGACGTCGGGCGCAGATGCCATATTGAGCTTTTGTACATATCCGGAAGTGTCAGAAAAACAAATAGAGAATATGAAATATTTGCACAATCAATTGGTTAATATGAAATATGATACAGGAAATGAATGTTGGTCTAATATGTGGGAGTCAGACATGGTATCAGGTAAGGTATTTGGCTGGTTTGGTTGTGGTTGGTTTGATAGGTATAGTTTTAACAGTGATAAAATAAAAGAGATGTCTGTTTGTGAGGGACCAATACCGGGAATTTGGGGTGGAACCTATTTGGGTGTTACAAATGCAGGAAAACAGACTGAAATTGTTGAAAAAATACTTAAAACAATTTGCTGTGATGAAGATGTAGCATATGAAATTCAGCAAGAGGATATGAATTATTCAAACAATCGAGCTGCAATAAAAAGAGCAATGCAAAGAGATGAAAAATACGAATACAAAGATGGGCAGAATCCATTGGAAATATGGGATAGAGTTGCTCTTTGTACAGGTGTAGATTGTCCGCATCCGAAAACATATAATGTAGGTGCGATAGCAGCGACATGCATAGATGATGGATACACGGGCGATGAAAAGTGTTTGATGTGTGATGAATTGATTTTGTCAGGTATGCCAGTTAAAAAAACAGATGTTCATCAATACGATAATGGTAGTATTATAAAGCAACCGACATGTATTAGTACAGGTGAGATGTTATATGTATGTAAATTATGTGGAAAAACAAAAAAGGAATATATAATAGAAACTGGGGACCATGTAAGTGATGCGGGCATAATTATAAAGAATTCTACATGTACTGAGAAAGGAATAGTTGTTTATCATTGCACTATCTGTAAAAAAGAAATGAAACGCAAGGAATTACCATTAAAGGATCATCAGTGGGATGATGGTGTTGTAACAAAAAATGCGACTACATCAGAGTGTGGAAATATAAAATATAAGTGTCGTGTATGTGAAGCAGAGTATGATGAAAGTGTACCGAAATTACCATTACAGAAACAGTATATAAAAGTGGCTTCTAAAGTATCAAAAACTGTTAAGATGGACGTATCCAAGTTACAAAAGAACAAAAAGTCTTTTTTGATTAAAGCAAGGGCAAAAGGGAAAATTACATATACGGTAAATAAAGGAAATAAAAAATATATATCTGTTTCAAAAAAAGGAAAGGTAACCCTAAAAAAGGGATGTAAAAAAGGAACCTACAAAATCAAAATTACTGCCGCAAAAACAAATAAATATGATAAAGCAGTAAAGATTATTACGATAAAAGTGAAATAAGAATAATTATTTGAAGGAACCTCTTCACTTGGGTGGAGAGGTTTTCTGTATGTTGATGGTTTTTCCTGTCAGAGACAATTGTTGCAAAATTTGCAACAGTTGCCGACTGTGTGATAGAGCGAAAATACAGGGAATTTTGACATTTTCATGGATGCGTACTAATATGATGATAGAAAAAAGAGTGCCTTCCGTTATAGTAGTTTCGATGCCTTGATTATAACAGGCAAGGCTGGATCTGCAATCAGAAAGTTACGGATACATAAGGAACAGAGAAAGGAACCATCCATGCTATTTCAAAAGAAAACAGCGATTTCATTTCCATCTTATGACCCGGAGCGTCAGCAGGCGGTTCTGAAGTGCTCAATCTGTACCGGAGAGCAGGTCGCAGGCTTTTTGGACAGGCAGACCGGGCATTTCACGGATGTTATGCTGATCCGGAATGAGAAGGGTTTAGAGGCGTTTCAAAAGCATTATAAGTTATCCGGTATTTCTAAAATATATTAGATCAAAAGGTGGATAACGCGCCGGAAAAGAGGCTGATATGTGGAAAATAAAACAGATTTTTGACGGAGATTACGGCTGTGAGGAAACCTGCAGTGAAACCGGACAGGTAAAAGAGCCGATGGTCTCTGTTACATTGGTCGAAGAAAACACCGGGGAAAACGGAAAAGAGCCTATAAAATATGTCACAGTTCCTGACCGATTTCTTACAGAGCATGGCTTGGAAGAGGGCTCTGACTGGCGGCTGGCAGATCAAAAGCCGCCAAAGGAATATGCCTTCTGGGGCTGGGAAAACGCAAATGTGCTGGCGGTCAGCAATGATTATCCGGGGATCAGAACGCCCTGGGATCTGTATGATGCCCTTTCTGAAATCTGGTGCAGCGAAACGTGTGCACCGCGTATGCGCGATGGCTGGACGAAAGAAAATAAAACATTGGGGCAGTGTTCCATTACAGCGTTTCTTGCGCAGGACATTTTCGGTGGAAAAATTTATGGAATTTTAAGAGCCGGAGGCAATTATCACTGCTATAATGTCATTGGAGATTGTGCATTCGATCTGACCAGTGAGCAGTTTGGCAGCGAAAAGCTGGACTATACAGAAAATCCGGAGCAAAGCCGGGAAGTACATTTTGCAAAAGAGGAAAAACGCCTGCGATATGAATACCTTAGACAGCAACTTAAGAAGTACTGTAATAAAACAAACGAGGTTTGGCGGGAAGGCATTTCAGCTTCCTGACAGAGGCAGGCTGTGTAAGCACAAAGCTGTGAAACAGAGAAGGATGAAATAATCATAGAGAAGGAGACAGAAATGACACGAGAAGAAGCATTTGCATTATTACAGAAGTATAATAAGGATCCGTTTCATATTCAGCATGCCCTGACTGTGGAAGCAGTTATGAAATGGTATGCGAATGAACTGGGCTACGGGGATGATGCAGAATACTGGGGCATTGTCGGGTTGTTACATGACATTGACTTTGAGCTGTATCCGGAGGAACATTGTCTGAAAGCACCGGAGCTTTTGCGGGAAGGCGGAGCCGGCGAGGAACTGATCCATGCAGTCTGCTCACATGGCTATGGTATCATGGTTGGATGTGGCAAGACAATCGATGTGGAGCCGGTGCATGAAATGGAAAAAGTGCTCTTTGCGGCAGATGAGCTGACCGGTCTGATCTGGGCAGCAGCACTGATGCGTCCGTCCAAGAGTACAAAGGATATGGAGCTGAAATCCCTGAAGAAAAAATATAAGAGCAAAGGCTTTGCCGCAGGCTGTTCACGTGAAGTGATCGAGCGTGGTGCGGAGCAGCTTGGCTGGGAGCTTGAAAAACTTCTGACTATGACGTTATCTGCCATGGCAGCAACGGAAGACCGGATACAGGAAGAGATGGATGCACTAAATGCATAAAACGAAATGATCTGATAATTGAGGATAGCTTCGGCTATCCTTTTTGTACGCAAAATAAACTATAGTGAAATATATCCATTATAATATCAGCTATTGGGTAGATATTCCTAAAATGTAGTCGGAGGAAACATGATAGAGAGTACAAAGAGAAATCAGATGATGGATGGGAAGTTCGTTTGCGCCACGTTCGTATCGTGCATACATGGTTTGTGATGTGCCAAGATAACTGGCAACATATCGTTGTGTGTAGTCATGATCTTCGCGCAAATTCCGTATCTGCTTGGTATAACAAAAGGTATCCATTTGCAAAGCTCCTGAGAAAAATACTATGTTGGTAAAATTTGCCAAATCTTACAAAAAGAGTATCATAAGATGACATTTTCAACATGAAATAGTAAAGAAATGTACTAAATTATATAGAAAAAGAATTTCTTGCAATTTAAGACATGATATGCTAATATTTCTAATGGTTGAGACAGCAATATTGTCTCATATGGGTGGATTCCCGAGTGGCCAAAGGGGACAGACTGTAAATCTGCTGGCAATGCCTTCGAAGGTTCGAATCCTTCTCCGCCCATTGCACTAAGGAGGGACCCACGAAGTGGGAGGATGCCTTAGTGCTTTGTGTAGCTCGTGAGCGAAGCGAACATTCAAATGGCTGCACATCCCGTAAGAACAGGGGTCCACGATATGTACTAAGGAGGGACCCGCAAAGTCCCTGTATATAATGTATACGCCCGCGTGGCGGAACTGGCAGACGCGCAGGACTTAAAATCCTGTTGTAGCGATACAGTACCGGTTCGATTCCGGTCGCGGGCACGATTTAAAACAGCTTCAAATCCTTGTAAATCAAGGGTTTGGAGCTTTTTTATAATGTCATGTATCATTTGGTCACATATTTGCGTAGCAAATGTGTGACCAAAGATGCATGATGCAGCCTCGGCTCATCTGCGGAGCAGATTATGCATGAGCCGAGGTTCTAAGGATATTTGAAAATTTGTATGCAGGTGTATGCAACCTTGGATAAGAATCATTTATCTGCTGAGAATTGACGAATAAATCAGTTGTGTTATAATAGAATCACAAAGGTGCTACCGATAGACGGCTAGCCCAGAATAATTTATGGTTGTAAAAACAACCGTCGAAATCTTTCTCAGGGACTAACGGCGGTTGTTTTTACTGTTTATAAGCCTTTCGACTATTCTTCCGATTGCAAATCCAGCAGAGAAGAACAGTCTTCACATCTTATGGGCTGGTCGAAAGACCCGGGTCCACCAAATGGCGGGTAAGACACCCGCCTTTTTAATATGTTAAAGACAATTTAGACGCCCAAATTTCAGACAAGTAAATCAGCTCTCTGTTCTTGCACCCCTCCCACGGATATGCTAAACTACCTATAGTTAGGAAACGCTAACAGAAACAAAATCAGTCAGGCTCAGTTAAGCCTATGGTTATAGTCAGGTTTATGGGAGGTAATGCACATGAAACGGGCATATGCAGTGTCGCAATACGGAAAGTGCTATGAGCAGTATTGCAAGGAATATCTACCACAGCAGGCGAAGGAGATTTTTGATAAGGCAGAGCAGTATTATAAAGAGTTTGTTAAAAATGATATGCCAGATCTGGGAGAAAACCTGATGGCAAAAAATATGCTGGACTGGTTTACCATTCTTTCGTTTTATGAGGCAAGCGACCATAAGCTGGACGGAGAAGTGCTTCTCAATATCAAGCGGAAAGCTGCGGATAAAATGCGTTTTCTGGGGAAATTTGTGAATGGAAATAAGAGCCGGTGGCCTTATAAAATGTTCGAGAAAACCTATGTGAATTTCAACAGAATGAAAAAAGAGCATCAGGATAAGGGCGAATGGATGGACACCTGGGATGTGAAGATCAACCCGGATCACCGGACGGAGGGCTTCAATTTCTACCTGATCGGTTGTCCGATCGCAAAGCATGCCAAGGAGCATGGTTATGACAAGCTTCTTCCGTATCTGTGCAAAACAGATCATTATCTGGCAGAAGTCATGCATGCCCGCCTGATCCGTACCCAGACAGAGGCACTGGGAGGCGATCACTGCGATTACTGGTATGTCGGGGATGAAAGCCCTGCGCTCGCCGAATATAAAGATCTTGAACAGATATAACAGGACGTTTTATTTGGCGGATCGCCGGAAACAAGTATTTTATACCGCATTGGTGTGATCATAGAGCCGGTAACGGTGTTCTTTGGACTGAAGTGGCAGGCATTTCAGAGATACTGTCTGCTAACTTTACAAAGGCGCAGGGACTTGCCTTTATTTTTGCCATCAGCTTTAATATGCCATGTGTCAGCGCACTTGCAGCAACTGCAAGAGAAACACATTCCGTCAGATGGACAGCGAAGATTGGTGTTTTCTACACCGCTGCAGCATTACTTGTCTCCTGCATTGTATACCATATCGGACTGCTGGTATTTTAATGTCTGCATCATAGAAAAAGTTGGCTGCCTGATAGTTTGCAAGAAAACAGATATATGCTATAATTGGAGTTAGAAATGACTAACAGAACATAGAGGGAGTAAAAATGCATATTGAATCAAATACCATTCAGGAAACTTTAGTCATCCCGTTATGGGGCAGGAAATATTGTTCGGATATTTATCCGGAGCTTTACAATGATCCGATGGCGGAAAAGATCATGGAAAATCTGGATTATGATTTTTCCGTGCTGGAGCAGAAGAAAAGCAGTATGATGTTCCGATTTGGCTATCTGGAAGCCGCAGCAAGATATACGGATCTGGCGACGGAGATAAAGGAATATATCGGGCAGCATCCGAAGGCAGCGGTCGTAAATCTGGGCTGTGGGCTGGACTGCAGCGCGGAAAACAATGCAGGCCCTGCCAATAAGATCTACAATATCGACAGACAGGATGTGATCGATGTCAGGAACGAACTGATTCCGCCGGCAGAGAATGTAACGAATATCGGATCAGATCTGAATGATACTGTATGGTTTGATGCGATAGATGACAGCGATGGTGTGATCTTCTTTGCCGCAGGGGTGTTTTATTACTTTCTGGCAGAGGAAGTGCGCAAGCTGTTTACTGTGATGGAAAAGCGTTTTCCGGGCGGACGGCTCGTATTTGATACGGCGAACCGCAGGGCTGTTAAGATGATGCTGAAAACATGGGTAAAAACAGCGGGCATTACGGATGTAGAGAAATATTTTTATGTGAATGATGTGCAGGATCTGGGGGCATGGCTTCCACAGGCAAAGATTTCGGCAAAGGGCTATATGTTGGGCTACAGCGATCTGAAAATTCCTTCGGTCAGTGGCTTTTTCAGCTTTAATTGAAAAACTTAACGCAACAAAAAAGTTATGAAATAGAGAAATCTGTTG
>OLPS01001592.1_pt1 | contig 23207 bp, 20 predicted proteins | sample 1673071 | NCBI WGS metagenome assembly OLPS01 (sample SAMEA3136752, study PRJEB25190) | human gut metagenome | reverse complement strand
GGCTTAGCCGGGGATGCCCATGGCAGCGGCCCTGTCGGGCCGCTGCCATGGGCGGGTGCCTGCTTCGGCGCAGGCGCCTGGGCCTTTTCCGCTCCACAGGCTGGGACGGCCTGCCCTGCCGTGCATAAAAAAGGGAGCCTGAGCTCCCTTCACACGTCCCTGCCTGCGGATTTCACCTGGCAAGTTCAATAAGCCGCTTCATCTTTTCCCTGTCCAGCTGCTTTCCGGCGAAATCGTAGCGTCTGCCAAGATAGCCGTACTTGGGCTGCCCCATGCGGTGATAGGGTAGCAGCTCATACTCAATATTGAGCCGGCGCGGGATAAAAGCGCGGATGGCCCTGACATCCTCTTCGGTATCGTTGAAACCTGGGATGATAGGCGTCCGTACGCGGATGGGAAGATCCGGATAATCCTCTATGACGCGGGTAAAGTTCTCGAGGATAATCCTGTTGTCGACACCCGTGCCTTCCTTATGCTTCTGGGGATCGAGGCACTTGATGTCCATGATCAGCTTGTCGAGATACCGGCAGGCTTCTTTCAGATGTTCGTAGGGATAATAGCCGCATGTCTCGATACAGGTATTGATGCGTCTTTCCCTGGCTGCGCGGAGCAGGGAAATAGCGAAATCGTACTGCGCCAGGCACTCGCCGCCGGACAGCGTCATGCCGCCTCCTGAATGAGTGTAGAAGACGCCGTCACGTTCCACCAGATCAAGGATATCCTTGACCTTCTTCTTCTCGCCATAGACGGTCTGGGCCCCTGTGGGGCAGACTTCATGGCAGGCGAAACACTGCCTGCACTTGCGGATGTCAAAGGCGATGAGGCCGTTTATCAGCGTCAGCGCCCCGGTCCTGCAGACCTTCAGGCAGTAACCGCATTCCTGGGCCGTAAGACAGCGCTGCGGGTTGAAGGCGTGCTCGGGGCTGAGCCCCTGGGATTCAGGATTGCTGCACCAGCGGCAGCGCAGCGGACAGCCTTTCATAAAAACCACATCGCGGATTCCCTCGCCGTCATTCACACTGAATTTCTGGATATTGAAGACGAGGCCTTCAGCCTGTTCGTCGCTCATCATGTCGTTCCCCCTGTTGTCTGAAAGCTAAAATAAGGGGGGAGAAGATGCGCTCTCCTCCCCCCTCACTCAATACAGATCAGGATTTAGAAGTCTTCGTGTTCGGTGCGTTCGATGATATCGTTCTGCAGCTCACGGGAGATGTCGCAGAAGTACGCGCTGTAACCGGCGATACGAACCAGCAGGTTGCGGTAGTTATCAGGTTCCTTCTGAGCCTTGAGAAGGGTCTCACGGTTCACGATATTAAACTGGATATGCCACAGCTTCAGGGCACACCAGGTTCTGATGAGAGACATGATCTTCTGGGTTCCGGACTCGCCGGCCACGCTCTTCGGGGAGAGCTTGATGTTGAGCAGGCGGGAGGCACGGTTAATCAGATCGTAGTTCTTGGAATGATAGTTGGAGAGCAGAACGGCGGTGGGGCCGTTGGTATCGGCGCCATGGGAAGCGGAGGAACCGTCGGAAAGGGCGGTCCATGCGTGACGGCCGTTCGGGGTGGCGGAAACAACCTTGCCGAAGGGCACGTGCGAGGTAATCGGCACGTAACGCACATCGCAGTGGATATCGCGTTCCTTGCTGCACTTGATGGCTTCGATCTGGCAGGTGCGATCCACGTCCCGGGCGATGCTGTCGGCGTAAGGATCGTCATTGCCGTAGCAGGGAGCGTGCTGGAGCATGGCGCGGATGGGCTCACAGCCCTTGAAGTCACAGCGGCAGGCATCGATCACCTGCTTCATGGTCAGCTTCTTCTCATCGAACACAAGCTTCTTAATGGCAGACAGGGAATCGACAATGGTGCCGTAGCCGAGGAATTCGAAGTAGGAGAAATCAACGCCGCCGGGGATCTTCTCAGTGTGCAGGTCGAGCATATTCTTCATGCAGAGGTCATGCAGCACGGAGGAAAGCGGAGCAGCGAAATGCTGGGGACGCAGCTTGTCGACCACGGTCTGCTGCTGGAAGGCCTTGTGCAGAAGGTTGATCTGCTGCTTCTTGAAGGCGCCGTAGAATTCGTCCCAGGTCTTGAAGGAAGTGGGATCGCCGGTCTCAAGGCCGAGCTTCTCGTCACCGTAGAAAAGCATCCTGCCGTTGTACAGCGTCATCTCGAGGGCTGTGGCAAAGTTCACGTACACGCAGCCAGAGGTATAGGTATCGCGGTTGGGATGGCGGGTCTCGGTGCAGCCGGAGATGGCGTAGTCGAGAGCCTCATTGACCGGCACGCCCTTAACTGTGTTCAGGAAGACCACTTCTTCGTCATTGATGAGCTTCGGGAAGCCGGATCCGTCCTTGATGGTCAGGGCGACTTCATGCAGGAAGCGGTCAGGGGTGCGCGAGTGGATACGGGCGGCGAGGTCGGGGTAGTTCAGGGGGAACTCGCGCTTGGATTCCAGGAACAGGTAGGACAGGTCGTTCGTGGCGTCCTCACCCTCGGGAGTCTGGCCGCCGATGGTGACGGCTTCCCAGTGGGCATAGCCTTCCTGGAATTCGACGCCTTCGGGGTTGATATAAAGATCGATGAACTGGGCCATGTCGACCCACATGCACTCGAGAAGTTCCTTGGCCTCGTTACGGGTGATGCGGCCCTCCTCGATGTCCTTCTTGTAGTAGGGCCACAGATACTGATCCATGCGGCCGTTGGAAATAATGGCGCTGGCCTTCTGCTCGATGCGGGAGAACATCTGCACGAACCACTGGCACTGCATGGCTTCGCGGAAGGTGCGGGCCGGATAGGCGGGCACGCGATCGCAGGTTTCGGCGATCTGAAGGAGTTCGGCCTTACGCTTGGGATCAGCCTCCTTCGCGGCGAGATCCCGGGCGAGGCCGGCGTGACGCTTCGCCCAGATCATGATGGCATCGCAGACAATAATCATGGCTTCCAGGAAGGGCTTCTTCTCCCAGAGGTCAACGGAGTTGTTGAGATCAAGGGCGGCCATCTTGGCCTTGGCTTCGTTCTGGATATCGATGAAGCCGCGCTCAAGAACCTTCTTATAATCCGGCACCCACTGCAGGGCGGAACGGTAGGAAGACGTCTCGGAAACAACGAACTTGGATTTCAGGCCGCGCTCGTCAACGTACGTAAGCTCACGGATTTCAGCGGGGAGCACCTTGTTCAGATGTTCGTGGAAGGTCTTGCCCTCCCAGTAGGGGGCGATTTCTTCCATGACGATGTTGAGATCCTCGGGAGAAATCTTGAAGGGGCTCTTGTCGCGGTTGTGCAGGTTGCCGATCACTTCGCGGTAAAAGTCACCGTCTATTTCAGGATAGAGGATACCGTAACGGCCAAGCTTGCCGACGCGGCCCGCGAGAAGCTGATCAGGAGTAATCCACACAGTGATCTTCTCGGCTACGTTTTTCAGGGCCTTGGCCCAGCGGAGGGTGAGGAGCTCGCCTTCCGTCTGCTTCATGCTCTCAGTGAACCACCTGGCGCGCTCAACATCAACGAAAGGAATAGTGAACTGGTTTCGTTCAAGAATCTTGTAGACACGCTCACGGCCCCTGCGGTCGACTTTCTTGTTGATGACGCGGTCTTCCTGAGGGGAAAGGACGAGATTTTCACTCATTATTTGATCCTCCAAAAAAGGTTGGCTTCAAATGTCCCGGAAGCTCCCTGCGCTTGCGCACCCGGCCTCCGCCTTATTGACAAATAATGAGCATATAGCGTGCCATTTTATTTAACTATTTGAATTTTAACGATAAAAAATATCAATCAATAACATACAGCAACGTATTTTTTCTCCCTTTTCCATGCAAAAGATCAACACAAACATATCCAACATGCTGAAATACTTAAACAAACGTCAGGATATGCTTTTTTGCAACAAAATGCTGAATGTTCATTTTTGCACAAAGTCTGTCTGGCTGAAACGGCGTACAGGGCAAAAAACACCGGCCGCCTGGAGCGGAAACACCTCTCCATTCAGCGCCCCGCAGAAATATTCCAGCAGGGAACAATACCGGGAAAAATTTTTCCCGGGGCGCTCTTCCAGGGGAGGCAGGATAACGGGTGCAGGCTTTTTGTTGCAAAAAAACACATTTTTTCAGAAAGGCAGGCCGGTTCCAGCATTGAACAGGCCTGAGCACTTCATCTCCGGCCTGCCTGCGCTGCCTGAAGGAAATCCGTTCCGCTTTATCATCCCGCCCAGAAGACTCCCGCCTCTATAGGCGGGGGGAATTGGCTTTCTTCATGGGAGCAGGGACAGTGGATTATACAGTCCGGATTGGCATGGTCCTGCTTTTCTTCAGATACAGGAGCCCCGGCTTCCATCCTGGAGCGCTGCGTTCCCCAATGCTCCCTGCTCCGCCCGTGTGCTGTTTTTCACTTTCTGCCGGATACACTTTCTCCAGTTTCCCCGGTCCTTTCTTTTTTTATTCTGGCCAACAGGATCCTGCAGAGCCAGGCCCAGACAGCAAAACTCCCCTTTTCAGCAGAATATCAGTTCCGGGACTTTCCTGGCGCGTTTCACGAAGCCCTCCCCGGCTTCTTCAGTGTGGCGGGCCCAGCCGTTATTCTTCCATGCTCGGCGCCATGTAATAATTCCATAGGGCCCGGACACCATACCGGCTGCGGCTGAGGACAACACTGCCGCCTTCCCTGACCTGGTCCTTTCCGGAGGGAGGACGCACCGGATGAAGGCGGTTTTTAGATATCTGCTTTCCCCTTCGGAACAAAAAACCGTTTCATGTCCACGCCCTCATGGGTCAGGAGCCAGATCTTCTTCTCAATGCCGCCGGCGTATGCGGTCAGACTGCCGGCAGCGCCGACGACTCTGTGACAGGGGATGATAATGGAGATGGCGTTGTGTGATCCCGCACCGCCCACGGCCTGCGCGGACATCCGGGCAAGCCCTCTTTCTGCAGCGATTTCCGAGGCGACAGCTCCATACGTCGTTGTCGTCCCGTAGGGAATCTTCTGCAGGAGATTCCAGACGGAAATCTGGAAGGGCGTGCCAATCATATGGAGAGGCGGCGTAAAGCCCGGATCCCTGCCTGAAAAATAGATATCGAGCCAGCGCTTCGCGTCCTTCAGGACAGGTTCCTCGCGTTCTTCGTGTTCGCTTCCAAGACAGCGGGCGTAGTATTTCTGTCCTTCAAACCAGAGGCCGGTAAGACCGTCTTCATCGCAGGAAAGGAGCATCTTTCCGAGCGGTGACAGGTATGTGCTTGTATACTGCATGGTGAACTGCCTCCTGGCTATACAGCCGTGACTGCGCAGACCGCCCGGTCACGCTCCCGGCGGACACAGAAGCCTGGCCAGACGCTCAAAACTTCTTCAAATCAGCGGTCCCGGATACGGACGGACATATCAACATAGTATGGGAAGCGTCGGAACAGATTCCGCGGCCGGGGAGCTTCGCGGTCGGAAATGCCACGGCCGGAAAGTCCCCAAGGAATATCGTCAGCTTCAGAGAAAGTATATCCCTTCATCATATGGCATGTATACCCTCTTCAGACCTCCGGGACATTTACGGAAAAAATGGTTCCCCTGCGGCCGTCCGGCGCCTTCGGATTCCGGCACAGGCCTCACCCGAAAACAGGCCCCCCTGCGGGGGCTTCACGGATTTCCAGAACACAGAGTAAGATATAAGTAATTTTTAATAATAGTTCCTGTTAGCACAAATATATCTGCAGCCTATGCCTGTAAAATGGCTGCAAAGCTTCCCCGGAAAGACGCGCATCGCGAAAAAGGCGTTTCTGAAAAGATTTCCGGAAATCCATATTTCCCCTTTTAGGCGAAAATATAGCCAGTTAGCCAGCCATGAGAAGTAATCGAGAGAGAAAGCCGCAGACCCATGACAAAACGTTGGTTTTATGGTAATCAGAATTTGTTTCTATAGTCGGGGCATAGGGCAAAAAAGCATCGTGATTTTTTTCTCTAGCACCTTGACGCTTAGAAACGGGTTGTCTAACCTAAAAAAGCGTATGCATCCCCCCCAATCAGGGTAGCAGACTGTCCGTCGCATGGGGTAACGGCCAGTCCAGGGAATGATCAGCATACAAAAGGATGTTCACATGAGGAACGGTAAGGCACTGCTCACGCAGACGGCGATGGCTGCGGCCTGTACTTTCTGTCTGATCATCTGGGGCGCAGCTCCCGGAAGCGCTGCGGAACTCCCCGAGACGGATAGTGGTGCGCCTTCAGCCTGTGTTATGTTCCCGGTCACGGCTAAAGCAGATCCCTCTGCGGCCGGCATGAAACCGGTACTTTTCAACCACCTTATTCACGAAAAAGCAGTTGAGAAATGCGAAACCTGCCATCACACCGGTGATCCGCAGGCCTGCACCGACTGCCACACCGTCGAGGGCAAGAAAGAAGGCAACTTCATCACTCTCGACCAGGCTATGCATGCCACCAATATTGCTAAGCCTGAAAAGGGGAACACCCCCTCGAGCTGCGTCAGCTGTCATGAAGCCCAGCTCGCCAAGCGCGACTGCGCCGGCTGCCATAAGGTTGTGACTCCGGCCCGCGATGCCCAGTGGTGCGGCGTCTGCCACAAGGTCGATGTCACTCCCGCCCAGATGAAGGCGGGCGCGTCCGGCAAGCTCTCCGGCAGCGAAAATCTCGCCCTGGCCACCAGGACAGTGCAGTCCACCAAGCCTGTGCCCGCTCCCTCCTCTCTTGGCCCCACGAAGGTGACGATTGACGCCATTGCCAAGGAGTACAAGCCCTGCGTCTTCAATCACCGCAGGCACATTGAATCCCTTATGGACAGGATCAAGGACAACAAGCTCGCTGGCGCGTTCCACACCCAGCCCGAGACCGTCTGCGCTGTCTGCCATCACAACAGCCCGCTGTCTGTGACGCCTCCGAAGTGCAGCAGCTGCCATCAGACGACCATTGATCCCAACAAGACCGACCGTCCGGCTCTCAAGGCCGCCTATCACCTGCAGTGCATGGGATGCCATACCGGCATGAACGTCGCCCGTCCTGAGAACACTGACTGCACCGGCTGCCACAAGTCTCTGGACAAGTAGGGGAGTGCTATATGAATCGCAGAAAATTCCTGACCTTTATGGGAACAGCAGGGGTGGCTTCTGCTCTCGGCACCGCAAAGGTGGCCGAAGCCAGCCATACCTTCCCTTACTATGACAACGGCTACGGCGTGCTGCACGACATGACCCGCTGCATCGGCTGCCGCAAGTGCGAAGAAGGCTGCAACAAAGTCAACAATCTCAAGAAACCCGATGTGCCCTTCTCTGACCTGACCGTCACGCACAAGCACCGCCGCATGACTCCCAACGAGTGGACCGTCGTCAACCGCTGGGACATGGGCAACAACGAGTTCTTCTTCCGCAAGCAGCAGTGCTTCCACTGCAACGACCCGGCATGCGCCAGCGCCTGCTTCACCAAATGCTACACGAAGAACCCCGACGGTTCCGTGACGTATAACGGCAAGCAGTGTGTCGGCTGCCGTTACTGCATGGTCGCCTGCCCCTTCTACGTGCCGAGCTTCGAATACAACGAGCCCTTCGATCCTCTGATCAAGAAGTGCACGTTCTGCCACAACCGCCTCGAAAAGGGTCAGCTGCCCGGCTGTGTGGAATCCTGCACCATGGACGCCCTGACCTTTGGCCGCCGCTCCGACCTGATCAAGATCGCCCACAAGCGCATCGAAGCCAATCCTGACAAATACCTCGACTACGTCTATGGCGAGCAGGACGCCGGCGGAACGGCCTGGATGGTTCTCATGCCCAAACCCAAGGGTGTGGCCCAGATCCCGACCGGCAACTCCGCTCTTGCTGCCCCTGTCGCCAAGAAGTGCGGTCTTGATACCAAACTCGGCGTTGAGCCCATGGGCGAACTCACCCACGGCGCCCTTGGCACCGTGCCCATGATCATCGCCTTCTGGCCCCTCATCTTCGGCGGTGCCTACGGCATGACCAAACGCCGCGAAGCCATGGCTGAAGCCGCGAAGGCCCAGGCCGTCGTCGACGAAAAGAAGAAGGTCATGGACGCTGCCCTGCAGTGCATTGAGAAAGAGCAGGGCAAGGAAGCTGCGGACAAGGCCCGCGCAGCCATGGAGGCTGCCATGGCCAAGGAAGAAGCTTCCAAGACCGAGGGGGAGGACAAGTAAATGGAAGAACCTAAAATCATCATCCCCACCAAGGATCACCTGTTTAACATGCAGGAGTTCCTTAAGCTTACTCCTGGCAACATCATCAACTACACGCTGCTGGCCATCGGTCTGGTCATCACCGTCGTGCGTTTCACCCAGGGCATCGGCGCTGTCTCCAACCTCGATGACTATCAGCCCTGGGGCATGTGGATTGGCTTTGACCTGCTCTGCGGCGTGTGTCTCGCCGCAGGCGGCTACTTCACGACCGTTGCCTGCTATGTCATGGGCATGAAGCAGTTCAGCTCCGCCGCCCGTCCGGCCGTCCTGACCGCCTTCCTCGGCTACGCCTTCGTGGTTGTGGCCCTGCTGTACGACCTTGGTCATCCGCTCCGTCTGCCTTACATGTTCTTCTTCCCCGGCACCACTTCGGTGCTGTTCGAAGTCGGCCTCTGTGTGGCAACCTACCTCACCGTCCTCTTTATTGAATGGTCCGTGGCCCCCTGCGAATGGCTCGGCAAGAAGTTCCCCTTCCTGCTGAAGTGGCGTCACTGGGTTGAAAAGTGCGGCATCCTGTTCACCATCATGGGCGTCTGCCTTTCCACCCTGCACCAGTCCTCTCTCGGCACCCTGTTCGTCATTGCCCCCGGCAAGCTGCATCCTCTCTGGTACACCGAGTTCCTGCCCATGTTCTTCTTCGTGAGCTCCATGGTCGCCGGCTGCTCCATGGTTATCTTTGAAGGCATGTGCTCGCATCACAGCGCCAGCTGCCGCCGCTATATGGACGCCATACACCTCGCCCAGTCCGACACCGTCACCCTGGGCTTCGCCAAGGCCGGCTCCCTCATTCTGTTCTCCTACTTCATGCTCCGCCTGATTGACATGCTGGTGCATGGCAACATTCCCTACCTCTTCACCGGCTACGGTGTGTGGTGGCTCATCGAAATGCTGTTCTTCATCCTCCTGCCCTCCCTGCTCTATGCCAAGGGCTCCCGTGAGAAGAACATCGCTCTCTGCCAGTTCGCGTCTGTCAACGCCGTCCTGGGTATCGTGCTGAACCGCTTCACCATCTGCATGATCGCCTACAACTGGCAGCTTCCGTCCGCGGACCGCTACTTCCCCAGCTTCACCGAAATCATGATCACGGTCTTCGTTATCACGATGATCGTCACCTGCTACAGGTTCATCGTCTACCATATGCCGATCCTGTATCAGCATCCTGATTACAAGGACTAAGGGACAGGAGGCAACGTTATGCATTTCGACACTTTCTACCAGTTTTTCATCTACTCGAAGAACTGGGCCTACATCATGATGTTCATCACCCTGCCCCTGTTTGTCGTGTTCTGGAACACGATTCTCTATCCCACCCAGGATAAGGAAGTTCGTGCCATCATCGACAAAATCAAAAGCAAGTTCTGCTTCTGCAAGTGCCGGTGCTCTAAAAAGAAAGCCGACTAGGCTTTCTCTCAAGGCCTGACAACGCAGTGGTTTTGAAGTAAAAAGACAGGACGGAGCTTTGCTCCGCCCTGTCTTCTTTTGTTTCAGGAAATCAGTTTCACAAAGAGGGATTTGCTCATGTGCCTCGCAGTACCCACGCAGGTCGTTGAAATTCTCGAAAACACCATGTGCCGCGTCAGGGTCGGCAATGGAAGCACGCTTCTCACATGCTCCACCATGCTTCTGCCCGAACCTCCCAGGGTCGGCGACTATCTCATCGTCCACGCGGGCTTCGCCATGCATAAACTCGATCCCGAAGAAGCCGAGAAAAGCCTGGCCGCTCTCAGGGAACTCGCCGCGGCTATGGAGAAGAACGGTGACATGGCTGTTCTGGAAGCAGAACAGCGGCAGGACTGATTCACCTTTTCTTCCTCCCCTCCTCACCGTCCGACGCCCTGATTTTCTTGACTTTGCAATCTCCATTCCCTAGTCAGACGGCAGACACTTTTTTTTTCAGGAAATACAATGAGCGACTATAAGAAAACCCTTAATCTGCCAAAAACAAAATTTCCCATGAAGGCGAACCTCGTCCAGCAGGAGCCCCAGAGGCTCAAACACTGGCACGATATCGATGCCTTCAAAGCCATGGTCAGCACGGATGCCCCTCTCGGTGAATATGTCCTTCATGACGGACCGCCCTACGCCAACGGCCACATCCATATGGGCCATGCCCTTAACAAAATTCTGAAAGACATCATCCTCAAGTCCCGGAACATGCAGGGCTATCATGCCTATTACGTGCCCGGCTGGGACTGCCACGGCCTGCCCATCGAGCACAAGGTCGAAGAGGAACTGAAGGGAAAGAAGAAGACTCTGCCCGCTCATGTGGTCCGCAAGATCTGCCGCGAGTACGCCACCAAGTGGGTGAAAATCCAGAAGGCGGAGTTCCAGCGTCTCGGCGTCCTTGGCGACTGGGATCATCCCTACCTTTCCATGGTGCCTGAGTTCGAAGCTACCACGAGCCGCGAGCTGGCCAACTTTGTGGAAAAGGGCAATGTAATACGCGCCAAGAAGCCCATTTACTGGTGCGGCCACTGCCATACCGCTCTCGCTGAGGCCGAAGTCGAATACAAGGACATCGATTCCTACTCCATCTACGTCCGCTTCCGCCTCGACGATCCCGCCGTAACCAGGGTTTTCCCCAAGGCCGATCCCTCCCGCTGCTACGTGATTATCTGGACCACGACGCCCTGGACCATCCCGGACAACTGCGCGGTCTGCCTCAATCCGAAATTCTCCTACGCCCTCGTGGAAGCCGGCGGTGAACAGTTCCTTCTCGCCCGCGATCTCCTCGAACCCTGCGCGAAGATATTCGGCTGGGAAAAATACGAGATCCTCGGTGAGGCAGCCGGCGAAGCTCTCGAAGGAATAAAGGCCCGCCATCCCCTTGCGCCTCTCGATCCCTATTATGATCGTCCGTCGCCCATCGTTCTCGGCGGCCACGTCACACTGGATTCCGGTACCGGCTGCGTCCACACCGCTCCCGGCCACGGCCCCGATGACTACGAGGTGGGCCTGAAGTACAACCTGGAAATTCTGTCACCCATGGACGACGCCGCTGTCTTCCTGCCGACCGTTCCTCTTTTCGCGGGCATGAATGTTTTCGACGCCAACGAACCCGTGCTCGAAAAGCTGAAGGAAACCGGCGCGCTCATGAACTGCGGGCACATCACGCACTCCTATCCGTGCTGCTGGCGCTGCAAGAAGCCGCTCATTTTCCGCGCCACCACCCAGTGGTTCATCAGCATGGAAAAGAACGATCTCCGCAGGAAAGCCCTGGACGCCATTGACAACAAGGTAACCTGGATTCCCTCCTGGGGCCGCGAGCGTATCCACAACATGATCGCAACCCGTCCGGACTGGTGCATTTCCCGTCAGCGCCAGTGGGGCGTGCCCATCGTCGCCCTCGTCTGCGAGGACTGCGGCGAGGCCTGGAACGATCCCAAATGGATGCGTGAAATCAGCGACCGCTTCGCCAAACATCCCACGGGATGCGACTACTGGTTCGAGGCCGACCTCAAGGACATCGTCCCCGAAGGCCTCAAATGCCCGCACTGCGGAGGCCAGCACTGGCGCAAGGAAACGGATATTCTCGACGTCTGGTTTGATTCCGGCACCACCTGGTCCGCTGTGCTCAAACAGCGGCCCGAACTCCGCTATCCGGCAGACCTCTACCTTGAAGGCAGCGACCAGCACCGCGGCTGGTTCCACAGCTCTCTCCTGGTCTCCATCGGCAACGAAGGGATTCCTCCGTACAAGTCGGTTCTCACCCACGGCTACGTGGTCGACGGCAAGGGCATGAAGATGTCCAAGTCCCTCGGCAACGGCATCGCCCCCCAGGAACTCATTGATAAATATGGCGCTGACCTTGTCAGGCTCTGGGTATCGAGTGCCGATTACCGCGAGGACGTCCGTATTTCCCAGGATATCATCAACCGTCTCGTGGACGCGTACCGCCGCATCCGCAACACCTGCCGCTACATACTCGGCTGTGTTGACGGCGTGAAAACCGAGAATCTCCTTCCCCTGGACAAACTCCTGCCTCTTGACCGCTATGCCGTAAGCAAGGCAGCCGAAATCTACCGGAGCGTGCAGGAAGGCTACCAGTCCTACGACTTCCACAAGGTATACCACCTCCTGCATGAGTACTGCGTCACGGACCTTTCCGTGCTCTGCATCGATGTGCTCAAGGATCGTATCTACTGCTCGGCCAGAAACACCGTGGAGTTCCGCTCCGCCGTGACGGCCATGTACCACATCATAGAACTTCTGGTGCGCGACCTCGCCCCGATCCTCTCCTTCACGGCAGACGAGATCTTTGACTATCTTCCCGATTCGCTGAAAGAAGGCGCTCCCACCGTCTTCGCCCTGAAGCCCGTCGACTGCGCCTCCTGGATTCTTCCCGAGGACGCCCGCGGCGACTGGAAAGTCCTTCAGGACGTGCGCGGCGCCGTGACGAGAGCCATCGAGCCCCTGCGCCAGCAGGGTGTCATCGGGCATGCGCTCGACACGTCCATCACGCTCTACGTTTCCGATGACGTCAAAGGCGCCCTGGACAGAACGGGAGCCGACCTGAGGGAATGGTGCATCGTTTCCCAGATCCACGTGGAGAGGTTTCCTTCGAAGCCTGCCGATCTGGCCGAGGACAGCCTTTCCGCCGGCGTCGCCGTGAAGGTCGATAAGGCCGAGGGCGAAAAATGTCCCCGCTGCTGGATTTACTCCACCGAAATCGGCGCCGATCCTGCCCATCCTGACGTGTGCCCGCGCTGCGCGCACATGCTCGATGAGCTTGACGCCCACAAAGAGGGGAACAACTGATGTCGTCCCGGTGGCGCATTTTCTTCACCACTGCCGCAGCCGTTCTGGCGCTGGATCAGCTTACGAAGCTCTGGATTGTCAAAAATCTTACGCTGACAAGTGAAATACCCGTCATTCCCGGCTTTTTCAGCATAGTGAGCGTGCGCAACCGGGGCGCCGCATTCGGATTCCTCAACCGCTCTGACATCGACTGGCAGTTCTGGCTCTTTCTGGCGGCCACACTTGTGGCCGCCTGGGCCATTATCATGCTTGTCAGGAAAAGCGGCCGCGCCCCGCTGCTCTGGACCGGTCTCGCTCTCGTCATGGGTGGCGCCATCGGCAATCTGGTGGACAGGATACGCATGAGGGAAGTTGTCGACTTTCTCGACTTCTACTTCCGGGACGCGCACTGGCCCGCTTTCAATATCGCCGATGTCGGCATCTGCTTGGGAGCCGGGCTCACAGCCCTGGCCATGCTGCTTGGGCAGGACAGGGAGGACAACGGCGCCAGCCGGCGCAAAAAGGAGAAGGACGCATGATTTTTCACTGGTGGCACGTGCTCGTCGCAGCCATCCCCATACTGCCCAATCTGTGGAGTCTCTGGCACCTCTGGAGCCACGACTTCAACAATGATTTCGAACGGAAGGTGCGCTGGCTTCTCCTGTGCGTCTTCGTCCCTGTTATCGGGGGCCTGATATACATTTTCAAAGGCCGCAAGTATGCCGGCAGCAAAATTGACCGCCGGCACGCGTAACAACAGATTCAACCCACAAGGCTAAACCAATGAACGTACAGCGTTTACCCCTTCTGCTTCTGGCGGCATCCCTGACCTTTACTCTGAACGGCTGCGCCACGCAGAGCAAAAGCGATGAAATGGAAGCCCAGATTATGCAGCACGACGCCCAGATGCGTCAGATGCAGCCCGTACAGGCCGATATGTACAACCAGGTACAGTCACTGCGCGAGGAACTCAATGATATCAAAGGCCAGCTCGTCGATATCCGCAATGCCGGCGGCGCTGCCGCCATGGTTGATAAGCTGAACCGCCATGAACAGGCCCTCCATCAGATTGAGACCAGCATGGCCATGAACTTCAATCTCGGCTCCCCCCTGGCCGGCGGCAACGCAGGTGCCGCGGGTGCGGCCGGAGCAGCCGGTGCAACCGGCGCTATAGGAGCCGCAGGCGCCGCCCAGGCTGCTGCTCCCGCCACAGCGCCCCAGGCTCCGGCAGCGCTTTCCCAGGGCACGGCTCAGGCCGCTGAAGCGGCACCCGCAGCCCAGGCCCAGCCCGCAGGCGCAGCGCCCTCGGGTGACACCTGGGGGCAGGAAACTCCCCAGCCCAAGGCCCCCAAGGCTGAAAAGGACATGTCCGTGGCTCTCTATGAGGCTGGCGTGAATTCCTTCAACTCCCGCCAGTACGGCGATGCCCAGCGCTCCTTCAGCGACTTCATCAAGAACTTCGGCAATAATCCCAAGGCTCCCAACGCCCAGTATTACCTCGCCGAATGCTATTTCCAGAAGAACCAGTTCAATGACGCCGCCCTCGCCTACGACACGGTAATCACCAAGTACGGCAATTCCGACAAGGCTCCGGCCGCCTATCTGAAGCAGGGTATCTGCTTCAGCAAGATGCAGCAGGACAAAGCCGCAAAAGCGCGTCTCGCCGAGCTCATCAAAAAATACCCCAACAGCCCTGAAGCCACCCGCGCCAAGACATTCCTGAAGACCAATAAATAACGGCGCGTCTCCCCTTCACAAAAGAGAAGGACCTGACCGGATCATCCGGCAGGTCTTTTTTTTTGCCCCGAAAAAGAGAGGGAGCCCGGCCTGAGGCCGGACTCCCTCCGAATCGTTATGGGAAAAAGGAAAAACTACTTGCCGGCGAATAGGGACTCACCAATCTCAAGCGCCCTGAGATTGACGTCCAGAATCTTGGCTGGCAGGAATTTCCTCAGAGCTTCCTCGAAGACGCTGAGGCCAAAGGGCAGGATGCCCGAAGCGCACACTGCGGCGAGCAGGACGGTATTGCCTGCCTGAACCGCGCCGGCCTTTTCACCCAGCTCCCTGCAGGGGAGGAAGTGACTGGCCCTCGAAGCGGCGCCAACCTTGGCCTTGATTTCATCGATGGACGGATAGGTTTCCACGCCGAGGTTCACTCCCACAGGAGGCATGGGGTCAGAGCTCGAGAAGACAACGCCGTCGCTTCTGAGATAGGGCAGGCCGCGCAGGGTTTCCAGAGGCTCAAAGCCGAGCATGAGGTCAGCTTCGCCGAAGTCAAGCTTCGGAGCGCGCCAGCCGCCGAGGAGGCACACGGACTCCACAACGCCGCCGCGCTGGGCCATGCCGTGCACTTCGCCGGCCACCACGTCACAGCCGGCGTAGAGGGCCGTACGGGCCAGAAGGGAAGTGGCGGTCAGAGAGCCCTGTCCGCCCACGCCCGTGAAATAAATGCGGATTCTTTTCTGCGTATCCATATCAGCCTCCTAACCGCGCTTCTTGAGCTTGAAGGAGCCGGGAGCGATCTGCAGGCACATGCCGCAGCCTGTGCACAGGGTCTCGTCAACAGCGTACTCCCCGCCACGGCGGCAGAAAGCCGGGCAGGCATACTGCTCAAAGCAGTGTTTGGCACCTTCGTCCTGCTTCGCCACATAGGCGTAGCGGTCAATGCCCTTGCGCAGGCGTCTCCTGGCGTACAGGGCACAGGGTTCTTCGGAAATGAGGACACGCACGCCGTCCATGTCCTTGAGTTCCCTGATGGCATCCATGACGGACTTGAGCTGGAAGGACTTCACCTTCCTCACCTGGGTCACGCCGAAACCACGCACGATGTTCTCGATATCAAGATGCTGGCAGATATCGCCGAGCATATCCTGCATCATGCCGGGATTCGGCTGATGGCCGGTCATGGCCGTGGTGCCGTTGTCGAGCACGACGATGAGCAGATTCATCTTGTTGAAAACCGCGTTGGCAAGTCCGGTCATGCCGGAATGGAAGAACGTGGAGTCGCCGATGAAACCGACCACGGGCTTGCCTGTGGCAAGAGCGAAACCTGAGCCAGCGGAAATGGAGGAGCCCATGCAGAACAGGAAGTCAGCGCAGCGCAGGGGCGGAAGCATGCCGAGCGTGTAGCAGCCGATATCGCTGGAATAATAGGCGTCATCACCGAAGATCTGCCTGACAGCGTAGTACACGGCCCTGTGGGAGCAGCCGGCACAGAGGTTCGGGGGACGGCGGGGCAGATCCTTCGCCGGAGCGGGAGCGTAAATCTGGCAGGGGCTGCTCAGGAACGCCGAGAGGGCACGCATGATAAGCGTGGTGGAGTACTCGGCCTGCTCGGTAAGAATATCGTTCTTGCCTTCCACAGCCACCCTGATGCCGCGCTTCTGGGCAATGGCGCGCACGGCAGTCTCGAGGAGGGGATCATTTTCTTCCAGCACGAGCACGCGCTCACATCCGGAAAGGAATCTGACGATCATTTCCTCGGGAAGAGGCCAGGTCATGCCCAGCTCGAGCACGCGGACCTTGTCCTGCCAGCTGCCGGCGTACAGGGCGTCGGCGAGATAGTCACGGGAAACGCCGGAAGCGATGACGCCGAGTTTCGGCTCGGAAGCCGGAACAGAGATCTTATTGAAGCGGCTCGTCTCGGAAATGGCTTCGGCCCTGCGCATTCTCTCCATGACGGCAATATGGAGCAGACGGGAAACCGCGGGCACGGGAACGAAGCGCTGGGGCTTGCGTTCAAAGGGGACTCTGGGCTGCTCCTCTTCCGGAAGATCATCAAAGTTCACGGCACCGCGCATATGGCTGATGCGGGTGGTGGTGCGGAGCATGACCGGCTGCTGCAGCTCGCGGGCGAGACGGAAGGCCTCACGGGTCATGTCCTTGGCCTCCTGGGCCGAGGCCGGCTCGAAGCAGGGGAGATGGGCAGCGCGCGCGTAATTACGGTTGTCCTGCTCATTCTGCGAGGAATGGAAGCCGGGGTCATCAGCGCTCAGCACGACAAGGCCGCCGGGCAGACCGGTATAGGCTGAAGTGAAAAGCGGATCAGCGGCGACGTTCAGACCCACATGCTTCATGGTCACGAGAGCCATGGCGCCGCCGAGAGCCGCGCCGCAGGCCACTTCCATGGCCACCTTCTCGTTGACGGAATACTGCATGTAGTAGCGTTTGCCGTTGCCGCCCATTTTGTAAAACGTATCGGGGACTTCAGAAGAAGGCGTACCGGGATAGCAGGTGACAACATGCACACCGGCCTCAAGGGCGCCGCGCACAATGGCTTCATTGCCAAGCAGCAGATGGCGCTCGCCTTTCCTGCCCTCCAACAGAGGATTGCTCATATAAAAACCTCCTCTCCGGGAAATTCTTTCCGGCGGGTCGTTCGGGGAAAGCCTCTTTTTAACAGACCGGCATCAGGCATGCCGGCCGTCTTCTTTCCCTACTTTTTTTCCTCGGCCGGCTTTGCGGCCTCGGCTTTAGCCTGCTTCTCCAGTTCACGCACATCAGCGGCCCGCTGACGGTAGTAGTCGGCCTCGGAGCCTTCCCTGCCGCCGGCCAGTTCGTCGAACGTTTTGGCCGAAAGGTCGTATTTACCGGCCCTGGCCGCAGCCTCGGCAAGCATCAGGTTGATCTGGCCCCTGGCATTGACCGGAGCCTTCGCGATTGCCGACTGGAGAAGCGTTATTCCTTCATCATACTTGCCGGCATTGCACAGGCTGCCGGCCTGACCCAGAAGCGCCGCAAAACCGAGAGGTTTGTCAGCTGCGTCCCTGGCGATGCGGCCGTACGCAGCGGCCGCGACCTCGAACTTGCCCTGGGCAAGCGCGCTCTGCACGAGAACAGCGTTGACAGCGGGCTGCAGGCGCTCGGGCGTTCCGGCGGCCAGATCCTCAAGGGCCTTCAGCTGCGCGGCATCAGGCTTCTGCTGCTGAATGCGGGCCAGCTGTGTCTGGACCTTTTCCTGCTCGCTCTTCTGCATGTAGCGGTACAGTCCCGTTCCGGCCAGCGCAAGGATGAGGGCCACAACGATGGCGATGATGTACTTCGCGTTGCGGGTAATGAACTCGAGGAAAGGACGGTTTTCAACCGCAACTTCTTCCTGAACGTTCCTGATCAGGGAAGGATCATCGGCCAGGGGCTGATTCTTAACGCGCATCATGTGCAAAAATCTCCTTAAAGCAGCGCTCATTTTTGGCAGGAAAGGCCCAGCCTCCGGGATATCCCGGTTCTGAGGCTGGGCCAATCCATAAAGATCAGTGTAACGAAAATATTACTTGCTGAACAGAATTTCCTGATACGTGGGCAGTGACCAGAGGTCACCCGGTACTTCGGTCTCCAGCCTGTCGGCTGCTTCCCTGAGCCTGTCCATAGCGGGAAGGACGGAGTCGCAGTAATTGCGGGCCTTTTCCGGAATACCCTGGAAACGCTCGGCTTTTTCCACGAGCTTCTCGAGTTCGTCGGCCGCGGTCTGCAGGCTGCGCAGATCCGCGGTGATCCTGTCGAGAGTGTCTGTCCTGTAGTCCTTGTTCAGATTCTTCAGGGACACGCAGGTATCAGCCAGTTCCTTCTGATAACGCAGGCCGGACGGATAGATATCGGTCCTGGCCATGCGGACGCAGAGGACAGCCTCAGTGTGGATAGTCTTGGAATACTGGCCGAGGTAAATCTCCTCGCGGGCCCTGAGCTCATCCCTGTTCATGATGTGCATGCGCTCGAAGAGGTCGATAACCTCGGGCTTTACCAGCTCGGGCATGGCTTCGGGAGTGTTGCGCAGATCAGGCAGGCCGCGGCGCACCGCTTCCTTATGCCACGCCTCGGAATACCCGTCGCCGTTGAAAATAACGGCGCTGTGTTCCTCGATGACATGGGACACGAAGCTCTGCAGAGCCTCATTGAAGGAATGGCCCTTCTTCAGCATGCTCTCGAGCCAGTCGGCCGCGAAGCCGAGGGAATCCGCCATCATGGCATTCAGGGCCGTGATGGAATCGGCCGCGGACTGGCTGGAGCCAAGTGCGCGGAATTCAAAGCGGTTTCCGACAAAGGCTACGGGGCTTGTGCGGTTCCGGTCACCGGGATCACGCGGCAGCGGAGGCAGAGTGTCCACGCCGATATTCATGCTCTTCTTTGCCCCGCCATCGGCGTGCTCGAAATGTCCGGAGCGGAAGGCCTCGAACACGTTCGTCAGCTGATCGCCGAGGAAGATGGACATGATGGCCGGCGGGGCCTCGTTGGCACCGAGCCTGTGGTCATTGCTGGCCGAGGCCACAGTAGCCCTGAGCAGGCCGCCGTACTTGTGCACGGCACGGATGAAGGCCGCGCAGAAGATGAGAAACTTGGCGTTGGACTGCGGCGTGTCGCCGGGATTGAAAAGCGTGCCAAGATCGGCGTTGCCGATGCTGTAATTAAGATGTTTGCCGGAGCCGTTGATGAAGTTGAAGGGCTTCTCGTGAAGAAGGCACTTCAGACCATAATGTTTGGCTGTATTGCGCAGCACGGCCATAATCTGATGGTTATGATCCACGGCCACGTTGGCAGGCTCAAAGAGAGGCGCGATCTCGTACTGGCTGGGAGCCACCTCGTTGTGGCGGGTCTGCACGGGAACGCCCAGTTTGTAGAGCTTGCGCTCGGCCTCCATCATGAAGGAGAGGACGCGCTGCGGGATGACGCCGAAATACTGATCGCTGAATTCCTGTCCCTTGGGCGGACGGGCACCGAACAGCGTGCGGCCGGCGGCGAGCAGATCCGGTCGGGCGAACGTGTAGTTGTTGTCGATGAGGAAGTATTCCTGCTCGAGACCGGCGTAGGCCACGATGGGCAGATCCGTGTGCACGCCGAACAGGCCGAGCACGCGCTTGGCCTCGCGGTTGAGCGCCTGGCCGGCCCGGATCATGGGCGTCTTCTTGTCGAGGGACACGCCCTTCCAGGACAGGAACATGGTGGGGATACACAGGATGATGCCGTTGGGGTTCTCCTGCAGATAGGCGGGGCTTGTCACATCCCAGGCCGTGTAGCCGCGGGCCTCGAAAGTAGACCGCAGGCCGCCCGACGGGAAGGAGGAACCGTCCGCCTCGCCTCGGATGAGCATGGAACCGGAGAACTCGGCGATAACGCCGCCCATGCCGTCCGGAGTGAAGAGGCTGTCATGCTTCTCGGCGGTCTGTCCGTTGAGAGGATAAAAGATGTGCGTATAGTGGGTGGCGCCATGCTCGATGGCCCAGTCCTTCATGACTGCTGCCACTGTGTCGGCGATACCCGGATCAAGGGTTTCCCCGTAGCGGATGGTCTTCTGCAGCGCCTTGTACACATCACGGGGAAGGCGTTCGCGCATCACCCTGTCGTTGAAGACGTTGCAGGAATACACATCCATGGGGCTGGTTTCGTGAAAATTAAAATCCGCGGGTTCCGGCTTGTAGGTCGTAATGGCCCGGATAGCGTCAAGCCGCGCGCTGTTACTGCTCATGGGGGGCCTCCAGTCAGCGGTCTAGTTGACGGAAACGATTTCGATATCGAAACGCAGATCCTTGCCGGCCATGGGATTGTTGGCATCAAGGGTGATTTCCTTGTCTGTGACTTCGGAGATCACGGCGTACATGGTACCCTGTTCGTTGGAAAGCTGAATGGGGGTGCCGACCTTGGCAGGGATATGGCTCGGAACCTTGTCACGGGGCACGGTGAAGATGAGATCGTTGTTCACGGGGCCGTAGGCCTCATCACAGGGGATGTCCACCACAAAGCGGTCTCCGAGTTCATGGCCTTTGACAGCTTTTTCGAAACCGGGAATCATCATTCCCTTGCCGACCACGAATTCCAGGGGTTCGCGCCCTTCGCGGCGGGAGGAATCGAATTCCTGTCCGTCGGGGAAAGTGCCAATGTAGTGAACCTTCACAGTATCGCCGTTTTCTATGGGCATAATACTCTCCATGAGTAGGTGTTTGTTCTTCAGTTGCGGCCCTGCGTCAGTGGAAACGGAAGAAATCCGGCCGTGAATCACGGATCTGACAACAGGAATAAGTTCTTTTTCTTATATAAATAGCCGGAGTATGGCAAGGGAAGCTCCGGCTCCCTGAAGGAGGGACTCCTCTGCGGGGGACGCATTTTGGATCTTGACAGGAACAAGACTCGGAAAGCATAGTCGTTCGTCTCAAAACGGCACATCTTTCTCCTTTTCAGCGAGGCACAAAATGGCAGATATTCGTTCAGAATATACGGATTCCATCAATTTCTTCGCCGGCCACAGCCCCAGATCCCTGGCAGCAAAGTACGGCACACCCCTTTACGTCTACAGCGAGGCCATCCTCCGTCAGCGCTGCCGCGAGGTCATGAGCATGTGCTCGGTCCCCGGCTTCGGCGCGGACTATTCGGTCAAGGCCAACACGAACCCGGCCATCCTTTCCATCGTACGCGAGGAAGGGCTGATGGTGGATGCCATGAGCCCCGGCGAATTATATATGGATAAGATCGCGGGCTTCACGTCAAAGGACATCGTTTACATTTCCAACAACATCTCGCCGGACGAGATGCACAATGCCATTGACAACGGCCTCCTGGTCAGCGTGGACTCCCTTTCCCAGCTCGACATGTACGGACGCTTCAACCCCGGCGGTGATGTCATGATCCGCTTCAACCCCGGTGTCGGCGCCGGCCACAGTGCAAAGGTCATCACCGCGGGCAAGGCCACCAAGTTCGCCGTGTCCCCCGAGGACCGCGATGAGGCCTTCAGCCTTGTGCGGAAATACGGACTCAGGCTCACCGGCGTAAACCAGCACATCGGCTCCCAGTTCCTTGAGACAGAGCAGTACCTGCGCGCCGTGGATTTCCTGCTGGCCTTCGTCAGCGAGTTCCCGGAAGACATGCTCAGGAATCTTAACGTGCTCGACTTCGGCGGCGGCTTCGGCATCCCCTACCACAAGGATACGGAAAAGCGCCTCGACCTCAGGGCAGTGGGCAGGAGCATGGATGAAAAGCTCACGGCCTGGATGGAGAAAACCGGCTACCAGGGCCGCTTCCTCGTGGAACCCGGCCGTTACATCGTGGGCGAATGCGGCCTGCTCCTCGGAAGCGTGGAAGCCGTGAAGAATAACGGTGAGCGCCGTTATGTGGGAACCGATCTCGGTTTCAACGTCCTCGTGCGTCCGGTCATGTACGATTCCTTCCATGAGATGGAGATTTATGCCGGCAGCGGCGGCGGCCGTCCGGTCATGGAGCAGACCATCACCGGCAACATCTGCGAGAGCGGCGACATCCTCGCGAAGAACCGCAGTCTGCCGGAAATCAGGGAGGGCGACCTCATCGGCGTCCTCGACGCCGGTGCCTACGGCTTCTCCATGTCCTCCACCTACAACGAGCGTATGCGTCCTGCCGAAGTTCTCCTCACCACTGACGGAAAGGACAGACTGATCCGCCGCAGGGAGACCCTCGAGGATCTTTCTTCCTGCCTCGCCTAAGGGAGGTCCGCTGCAGCGGCCCTGTCTTGAAGAACCCAGACCTTTCCATATCGCCTGCAGCCCTCTGGCGCCTCACCTGGCCCCAGATGCTGCAGATGTATCTTGTTTTCGTCATCTCGTTCACTCCCGTCTGGACAGCCGGAAAGCTTAGTGAAGACGTGCAGGCTGCCCTCGGGATGGCGAGCCAGGCCCAGCTCTTTCTCAATGTCGTCTGTATGGGACTGGCTTCCGGCGCCACCGCGGCCATAAGCCAGTCCCTCGGGGCGCTGCGCCGGCGCCGGGCCGAGTATTATGTGACAGCCACCTGCCTCGGCAGCCTCTTCGCCGGTCTCATCATCGGCGCCGCGGGCTACGCGTTCACGGATCTCGTCCTCGCGCTGACGAACATCCCCGTGGGCATACGTCCCGTGGCCGGGGAAATCTGGAAAATCTTCATGCTGGCCCTGCCCTTCCAGTACGTGTACTCGGCAACGGGCGTCATCTTCAGGGCCACTCGCATGGTCATCCCTCCGCTCATCGTCGCCGCCTTCGTGGCCCTGGTTCACGCCTTTATCTGCATCGGCACGGGCCTCGGCCTCTTCGGCCTTCCCGACTGGGGATACAGGGGCATAGCCTGGGCCGGATTCGCCGCCGAATTTGTGGGCGCCGCCGTGAACTGTGTCCTTCTTCTCCGGGCGGGACATCTGCACGCCGCGAGCCTGCCGCCCGTACGCTGGCTCAGAAAGGGCCTTCCCTATCTCGTGCGCGTGGCCATCCCTGCGGGCATCTCCTCCCTTGTCTGGCAGTCCGGCTATCTACTTTGGTAACGTTCCAGAGTGCCGTTGGCCACTTCTATTTCCCCTTTCTTTTGGG
>OLPS01001591.1_pt1 | contig 23209 bp, 4 predicted proteins | sample 1673071 | NCBI WGS metagenome assembly OLPS01 (sample SAMEA3136752, study PRJEB25190) | human gut metagenome | reverse complement strand
CCACAAATCCACCTTGCAAACACATTGCAACGCTTAATAATACCGTTAATAATCTATAACATATATTTCGTTTTTTCATAAGCCCTCACCTCATTATGACAATAACGTTATTACATTTTCAAAGCAAACAAGATAAACTCTTGTATAATTTGAAAATGCAACAACAGAGGCAAGCGAAAATTCGCTGCCTCTATTATTACAAATTTCGTAAAAAGCTCTTATTAATCAAGCATTGGGAGTCGGAGAAGGCTCCGGAGTAGGTGATGCACCCGCTCCGGCATTCTCGTCTGATGTGTCTTCTACAACTTCTGTTTCTGTAATCTTATTCTTATCATATTCTTCTGACTTGATGAACTGACTTTCATCAGCTGCAACGTCTTTAAGAATTCTGTGGTTCATTGCGAATACTACATCATTATAAGCCCAATGTGCCTCTGTCATATCTGACGGAAGTACCTCGATATTTCCGACAGTCATATCTGCAAGAACTCTGTTAACTGTTGCAACAGTTTCTGCTCTTGTTATAGGTCTGTTCGGACCGAATGTACCGTCAGGATAACCTTCCATAATATTTCCTGCAGCATAGATACGGCCATAAACCTTATGATCGAGTTTGCTACGACCGGCTTCCGGTTTCAGAATACGATGGCCTACAGAAGTATCCTTAGGAGTAGCAGGACATATAGCCTGAGATGTCATAGCCCTCTGCCTTAGCCATCATAACAGCCATTTCTGCTCTTGTGATGTAATTTTGAGGTCTGAATGTACCGTCTTCATAACCTGTTACTACACTGAATTTCTCCAAGTAACCGATATAATCTTTACTCCAACCTTCGCCTACATCAGGGAATGATGTATCATATTCTTTATCCATGTAGATATTATTTGCAATCAATCTTGCGAATATTGCTGATACTTCTTCACGGCTGATTGGAAGTTCAGGACCGAATACATTATCATCATAACCTACGATATATGGATTTAACATAGTCTTTGTGATGATTGACGGTTCTTTTGTAGGTTCCGGAGTAGGATTTGCCGGCTTAGGAGTCGGTGTTGCTACTGCCTTTGTAACTGTAATTGTAACAGTATCCTTTAGAGTCTTATTAGTCTTAGACTGAGCTGTGATTATAGCTGTACCTTCGCCAATAAACTTAACAATACCGTTTTCGTCTACAGTTGCAACGCTTTCATTATCTGATGTCCAAATAACTGTTGGGTCTGCAGGTTTTGTAACGAATACTGCGATCAAGTCTACAGGGTCACTTTCTGCAGGAGCTTCAATCTTGCTTACGTCCTTACCTGCTGTACCGTCGGCGTTTTCGTACTTAATGCTTAGGGAGTTACCTCCTCCGCCGCCTCCGCCGCCGCCACCATGATTGCTGCTGGTTATTTCAATCTTAGCGCCGGTAACAGTACCTACAACGTAGTTAAGAGTCATTTGGTCAGTTGAACCGTCTACCTTTGCATCTATAACAGTTGCATCGACAGTTCCTGTTGCTGATGTTACGAATGTAGCTTTATAGCCGATTGTAACATTATCCTTATCCTTTTCAAGAATATCAGTTGTTGTAAAGTTCTTGTTCTTTGTTACAGTCTTTTCACCTGCTGAACCCTTTGTTGATGAAGGAACAGTCAACTCAGTGATGTTGATTGTCTTAGGTGTTATTGCACCCATTATAGGTGTAATATCATTTTCGATTTCATAATTATCTGAAATTGAAACATTTGTAAAGTTAATTGCCTTTTGATATACATCACCGAACTTAGCAACATTTTCATCTACAAATGCAGGAGTTGCTGTAACTGTTACAGTATCACCCGTTACAACACCGCTTACTGTATAAGTAATTTCAGGAGTTGTTTCGTTTAGTATTACTGTATTTGTACCGTCATATACCTTTGTATATGTACCGTTTGCTGTAATCTTAACCTTTTTCTTATCAGCAGTTGCCTTATTTGTCAAAGGTTCATTTGCTGGTGTCGGAACAGTAATCTTAATCTTATTATCCATATCTTTGCGGATTTCAGAATCAGAGCTTACAGCTGTATTTGTATTTTCCCATGTAAATGCTGTACCGTCTTCCGGAGCAGTATAACCGCCGGTTGTCACCCAATCACCGTCTGCATACTTATGCTTTGTTGTTGTTCCGTCACTGTAAGATACAGTGTATTCAAATCCGTTAAGACCGTCTGTACCAAGCTTATCACCATGTTGTGGTCTTGGTGTAGCAGTTACAAATTGAGGTTGATTAATAATTTCAACTGTTGCAGTCTTTTGAGTAACTGTACCCTTTGGTGAACCGATGATTGTAATATCATAGTTCGGATAGTCGTTCTCGTTTGTAACTGTATATGATACATTCTTATCTGCACTGCCGTCTGTATATGTACTGTCAGGGTATGTTGCATTTACAGTTGCATTTACAGTTTCATTGTTAACTTCGCCGCTTTGTGTATAGTTTACACCCTTTGTCAAAGTCTTTTTCAAATCAGTAGCATTCTCATTGATTGACGGAACTGAACTGATTGTAATTGCCAAAGGTGCTTTTGTAATATCACCTGTTGCAGTGCTTACATATTTAATCTCGTATTTGTCTGCATCGTTACCGCTAAGTTCATATCCAGAAACACTGATTGCTAAATTCTTATCTACATTACCGTTAGTGTTACTACCGATTGTTGCAGAAAGTGTACCCTTAGTTAGAATTACATCATCACTGCCAACCTTGAAGTTAGTAGGTTCTGTAATCGTCAACTTACCGATTTCATCGGCTGTAAGAGAATTATTACCACTGTATGTATGCTTGATTTCATCTGCACTGTTTGCAACAGTTATTGTAATAGTCTTCTTCTTCAACGTAACTGTAGGATTTTCTGTTGATGGAATAGGCTCACTACCACTCTTTGTATAAGTAGCTTTCAATTCCGGTGTTGTATTTGTCTTGTCATATTTTACAACAGTCTTATCTGTATCCGATGCCGGATTTGCATTAATTGTTGTGTTACCAAGACTAATACCTATTTCACTCGGCAATTCAGCCGGTGTACCTGTACCGTTCTTAATCCACTTACCGCTTGCTGTGTCATACTCATATGTATCTTGCTTTGCACCGTTATTGTATGTAACAGTTATCTTCGTACCTTTTAGGTCGAATGAGTCACCATGAGTATACTCTGTTTTACCTGTTGTTTCAATCTTAACGCCTGTAACTGTACCGTTTGAAATAGTTGCACTACCGTCTGCAATAGCAAATGATACATCATAGTTAGCTACATAATCTGCATTTTCATCTGATACCTTCGCAGTTGCATTATCATATGTAACAGTTGCTGAACCTTCTGCTGATGTCTGGCTATATGTATAAGGTATATCAACCTTAATTACATGATCGCTTAAGATTGAATAGAAACCGTCAGCACTTGAAATACCATAACCGTCAGTAGTTGATTGTACTAATTTTTCCAAAGTTCCTGTTGTAGACGCATCAACTGATGTATCCATATTCTTTGTTACAGATATAATCTTTACAGGACGCTTATTAATCTTACCTGTTGTACTATTTGTAATGCTTGCACCTGATGGTACTGTATAGTATTGATTATTAGCATTATCTGCTAACACTACTGTACCGATTACAAGTTTTGGTGATGATGCTGTATCTGCTACTGTTGTTCCTGCATACTTGATGTTGTTCTTTGTAGCTGTTTCATTTAATGCAACACCGTCAGTTCCGGCTACACCGGCTAATGTAAGAGTTACATTATTACCACTTATAAGATTATTTGTCTTATCATACGGCTTTTCAACATTACCACTTACTGTTAGAGTAAGTTGTTTCTTTGTTAAAGTAATGTCACCGGTTGAAGCTGATTGATACTCACCGTTAGTATCCTTTACTGTTGATGTAACCTTAACAGATGTTGTCTTGTTGTTGCCATCGGCTGTAAGACCCTTATTTGTATCATCAAGACGAATTACACCGTCAGTTGCTGAATTACTTGTGTCACCCCATGTAATTGTTACATCGTCAGGAGTTCCCGATAACTCTGCATCACTGCCACCTGTTACATCATGCCACTTACCGCCCGCATGTTTATACTGCTTTTTATCAGTATCATCATTATTGTATGTAACTGTAATTGTCATACCGTCAAGAGTTAAATCATCGCCATGTGACCATGTTGTCTTTGTAGGAGATGTAACTTCAATCTTTGTTACAGGTTTCTTATTTACAGTACCCGTTGGATTTTCTGCTACTATAATGTTATAGTTTTTGTAACTATCTTTATTTGTAACTGAGTATGTTACATTAACATTATCTTCAGCTGTAGTATTTTGTGCATACTCACCTACAACAGCTAAATTAACTTCTTCTGTATTTTCACCAACTGTTACTTCGCCACTCTGTGTATAGTTAGTAGTCTTTGTCAATGTAACTGTCTTACTTTGACCTACAATAATTGAAGGAACACTTGTTATTGTTACAGTAAGATCTTTTGGCTTTATCTTACCTGTTATTGTAGTTGTAACTGTTGCACTTGATGACATTGTGTAGTTGTCATTTTCATTCATTGTAGGATTTGTAAAGTTAATAGCTTTACTTGCAACTGTTGTTCCGTCGCTATCAAATGCTACATCCTTAGTATCATAATTAGCAGTTGCACTGATATGTGAATTTACTGTAGCTTTATCTGCATCAAGAACTCCTACACCTTCATATGAAATTGACTGAGTTACAGTTGTTGTGCCGTCATATGTCTTTTCCGGTGACGGTACCGGGTTCGGAATAGTTATTTGAGTGATTTCCTTCTTATTAACTGTTAGTGTCGTGTCTTTGTTACTTTCATCTCCACCCTTAACAACAAGGATTGCACCATTATTATTATCACGTCTTAATTGTTGTGTTTGTGATGTCAATGCGTTTTCTGTACCATCCTTTTCAAGTGCAAATGATACAGGAAGTTCTGTTACCGTGGTACTGTTCTTATCTTTCCAAGTACCGTCAGCTTGGCAAGTATAAATATTATCATCACGAGAATCTTGATACTTAACCTCAATTACCATACCCTTCAATGAAAGGTTATCACCATGTGTATATTCAGTCTGTGGCGGAGTTGTTACATTAATTTCATTGATTATGTTGCTAACAACATAACCCTTAACACCGTTTTCATCCAAAGTGAATACATAGTTTCCTAACTCATTTCCTGTTTCAGTCTTTGTGAATGTAAGTGCCTTTTCAGTCTTTTGACCTGCAGGATCTTGAGTTGAATCAGGATATGTTGCCGTAACTGTTACTGAAACACCACTTTCAGGTTGTTCGCTGTAATTAATGCTTGCTGTCTTTTTCAAGTCTTCACCCGAAACACCGGCAAGAATATCAGCAACTCCTGCAACTTTTACAGTGATTGACTTAGGATTAATTGTACCCTTTACACCGCTTGGCATAATTATATTATACTGATCGCTGTTATCGCCTGTAATTGTCAAACCGCTTATTGTAATATCCTTATCTGAACCTTGGTTCTTAGTATCGAATGTAGCTGATACATTTGATGAATCAACTGTAAAGCTATCGCCTGATACTAAGTCAGCGCTTGTGATACCAAACTTTAGAATTGATTTTGCGTCAGTTGTAGTATCATATGTCTTTTCGATTGCCGATAAACCGTCAGCTTTTTCTGCTGTCAAGTGTAAATCTTTCTTATTAACCTTTAATGTAGCAGCTGTATTTGCACTGTTAAGACCTGTCTTTGAAACAACGATATGCTTACCGTTATTACCTGTTACAAGTTTGCTAAAGTTACCGCCGTCTTCGATTGCAACAGTAAATCCTTCGTTATTCCATTCAGTTGAACCATATGTAAATTCGTGAGTAGAACCATTTCCATATGTGATTGTAACAACCATACCGTCTAACGAAATACTGTCACCATAATATTTCTGAGTTGAAATATCTGACGGATCAGTAGTTACTTCCATACTTGTTGCAGCGTTAGTCTTAATTTCTACACTTGCGTCATTCCATGTAAATGTATAGTTACCCTTACCTGTACCGTTTTCGCTTGTATTTGTCGGTGCATAAGATTTTGTAGCTGCATTTGCTAAATCTGCCTTTGGAACAGTAACAGTATAAGCAAATGTAAAGTTACCCTCTTCGCCTGATACGATACCGCTTTGAGTTACCTTACTATTTTCAACTGTTGCGCCTGTTTCAGTTATAACCTTATCATCTGTCGCGAATTTATTTTCATAAATATCCTCAGAGATAACCGGAGTTAGTGTAACTGATTTTGTAGTAATGTTACCTGTCAATGACGGATATGTAGGTGTATATTCATCTAAGTTAGAACCTACAAGAGTCGGTGTACCTGTCAATGCTATATTATTCTGAGCATCTTTACTGCTGTAAATATATGGCGTAGCTGTTACACCTGTTATGTCACCATTATATACGCCGTCAAATCCTTCTTGCAAATCGGCAACCTTTAGAGCGATTGTCTGTTCTACAGCTTTTGTACCGTCATATGTCTTAGTGATAGCGTCACTGCCATCTCTTTCAATCTTAACTGTACGTTTTGCAACGTTTATTGTAATTGCATCTGACTGTACTGTATCCTTTTCAACAATAATTGTTTTACCGTTATCTGTTGAATTCTTTAATACTGTTCCGTCTGTCGGAAGTGTTGTATTAAGAGTTAAACCAAGAGTCTGCCAATCTGTATCGTTGTATTTAATGTTCTCCTTTATTGAATCATCAGCATACGTTACTTTTACCGACAAGTCATTCAAAACAAGAGTATCACCATACTTATAATCATGGTTATCCTTTGTTATTTTAATCTCTTTAATACCTTGAACTTCAACTTTACCATTGATTGTAGAAGGTGTAGTTTTTATTTCAAAATTATCAGTAGCAGTAACAAAATCAACAACGTTTATCGGAACGCTAACGCTGTCTGCAACTGTGTTAACCAAATCACCGTAATTATAATTAAACTTAATTGCAGGTTTTGTCAAACCGTTCATTTCTGCAGTATAGTTATCTGTTGAGGCAATAGTTCCGCTCTTTGCTTTCTTATAGTAAGCAGTTGGAGCATTTTCGTTAATTGCTGTTATGTGAATTGGGTAAGGAATAATCGTACCAGCTATATCAGCAATAGATGACGGCTTAATGTAGTTAGCTGCGTCATTACCGCTAAGGGCGATATTTGTGAATTCAATACCTACATTATTGATTGTTTCACCTGTTTTTGAAACATCAGCAGACTTATAATTTGCGTCAGCCGTTACCTTAACGTCATCAGTAACACTGTTAAAGCTCTGTACTTTGCCAGTACCGATTGTGTATGTTACTGTTTGACCCTCACGAAGAGCTGTTTTACTGTCATATACCTTATTTGCAGTACTTATTGACGCAGTTGCCGTTAATTGCTTTTGTAGCATTGTAACTGCACCTGTTTCAGCTTCTTTCTCACCGGCAGAAACCTTAATCTTCTGATCTTTCATATTCTTGTAATGAGCCTTGAAATTCAAAGCGTCATTGCTATTTAATAAGATACTTCCAAGTGATACATTTACGCCTGCTGGAAGATCTGTATCCCATTTGTAATTACCATCTGTACCTGTTACTACTGTATATGTTGTACCTGATGGGTTACTGCTTGTCTTAATAGTAACTGACAAACCTGTTGGATTGAATGTATCACCATGTGTATATTGCATTAGGGCAGGTGATGTAATTACAGCATCTGTAAATTCGTCTGCTACTACTGTACCTGTCAATCCCGTAGGCCATGTAAATTCATAGTTACCACTTTCCGTACCTGTAACAGAAGTATCTGAAATTGTTACAGTCGGATTAGCATCAGTTGAATTTGCATATGTAAGTTTATAAGCGAATGTCAAATTATCTCTATCACCTGTTAGAATATCAGCCGCTACAACTGTATTAGCTGTAGGATTACCGCTTGCAATAGCACTTGCATTTGAAATAGATTTTACAAGGTCTTCTGTGTCCTTATAAATTGACGGGATATATACATTTGAAATTGCAACAGTTTTTACTGTAATATCACCGACTACATCGCCTGTAACAGTAGCGTCAGTTCCAAGTGTATAGTTATCATTGCCGCTTACTGTCGGTGTTGTAAAGCTAATTGCTTTATTTTGACCAACATTCTTATTTTCATATGCAGGTGTTGCACCAAGAGTTACTGTATCTCCGCTGATTACCTGAGTTGATGTATAACTGATATGGCCCTTTGATGCGTCATTTAATTCTGTATCACCATTATACGTCTTTGTAATATCACCGCTCTTTGCTGCAGTGATTGATGTAATTGCGATTGGCTTAATTGTTACAGCCGAGCCTTCACCGCTATCATTACCATTCTTATGGTTTGCAACGATTTGGTTGCCGTTATGTCCTGTTACAGACAATGTTTGTCCTTGTGCAAAAGTTCCGCCTTTTGCAGTATCTTTCCATGATAGTGTAAATGGAATATTATCTTCACTGATATTTACACTGCCCAATGCCCATGAAACTACGTCATTGACTACTGTTGCTGTGTATTCTTCTGATGTGCTGTCTGTATAGTTAATTGTAACCTTTAAGCCGGCTATACTTAATTTATCGTTATATGTAACATCGCTAAACTGTGTAGGGTTAGCTACTGTAATACTGTCTATAGTTCTTTCTACTACATTTGCACTACCTGTCAATGAATCAGGTGTCAATGAGTAGTTTGCGCTTGTTCCTACGCTATTATCAAGAGCAATGTTTGTTATCTCTACATCAGTAGTTGTACCGCTTTCAGGATTTGAAGTTTTGTACTTATAGTCGAATGTTACGCCTACTGTTTCACCGCTTACAATACCTGTGTCTGTATCTGCCGCCTCAAATGTAGCATTTGTAGCACTTGTTGCGGTTTGGTCTGTAACTTTTTGTGATACGTCAGCATACTTATTAACGTTCGGAATTGTTATTCCTGTGATAACCAATGGACGACGTGTGATTGTTGCGTCAAATTCTTGATTTGTATAACCGCTAATTTCAAAATTATTTGTATCGTTTAGTTGCGGAGCGGATACAGTAATCTTGTTTGCAAGTGCAACTGTTGAATCGTTATAAGTATATGTTGCACCGCTTACTGTCGGTAATGTAACAGACAATCCGTCAATAGAGTTTACAGATCCAACTGTCCACTCAATAACACCGTTTGTATAAGTTGTGTTACCGTTATATACCTTTGTAACGTCACCGTTCTTTGACGGATTTACAGTTACTTTACGTTTGTTAACTGTGCGAGAAACACTACCTTCAACGCCTTCTTTAACCTTTACAGAAACAGTTGCTGTACCTACAGCCAAGCTATCCTTATCTGTAGGAAGTGTGATTGTGAATGGCTTTTCTGATACTGCAGTATCGTTCTTCTTCCAATTCACACCATCATCTGATGTATATACTTCTGTATTAGTATTGCCATAATCAACAGTTACTGTTGTACCTGTCAAATCAAGCTTATCGCCATATTCATATGTCTTATCAGGAATTGTAACTGTAACACCTGTTGCCTCAACTTCATTTACCACACCTGTTGCAGTAGCATTATTAGTAAGACTATAGTTCTTATCGCTTGCAGTATCTAATCTTACATTAGATAAGTTTACAACAGCAGTATTGCTTACTGTCTGATTATCTGCATACGCATAATCGTATATTACTGTAACCGTTTCACCGCTTACAATACCAGTGTCTGTACTTGCCGCCTCAAATGTAGCACCGCCGTTTGTAGCACTTGTTGCAGTTTTGTCTGTGCCTGTGCCTGCCTCAAATCTGTTGATTGCAGGAATATTTGTGATAGCTGTTAGAGTAATCGGACGTTTTGTAATTGTACCGTTTGGTATACCTGTTACATCAGGAGTACCAAGTATATAGTTACCATTATTATCACTTGTCAAATGGAAACCTGTGATATTTAACGGCTTAGATGTATGTACATCTGCCTCTGCATATTCAACAGTAGTAGGCTCAACCGTTACAGTGTCACTATTTATAATACCCTCTGTAATTGCATATGTAAATGCCGGATTAGTCAAAGTTTTGTTACCTTCGTATACCTTAGTAACATCATCACCTGTAATTTCAATCTTAGTCAATGTGATTGGATTTACTGTAATCTGACTACTTGTACCTGTTACGCTTGTACCTGTGTATGATGCAGTGATACCCTTTGTACTTCTTTGAACATTAAGAGTTTCACCTTGAGTCGGTACATCTGTTGTGCCTGACCAAGCAAGAGTAAACGGAACTGTTGTAACATCTACATCTGATTGACCTTCAACTTGCTTTGTCCATGTTGACGCGTCTTTCCATACATATGTTTCGCTACCGGCGCTTGTTCCGCCTGATGTAAAGTTAACTTGTACCTTTAAACCGGCTAAAGCTAAAGCAGTACCATATGTTTGAGCTGTAGCAAATTGAGTCGGAGCAGTTACTGTTAATGAGCCAACCTCTCTTTCATCAACGTGACCTGACTTTGTAGGAGTGCTTTCATCTAATTTATAGTTAGCGTTAACAGTGTTTGTGCTGTTTAGAACAAGATTATTTATTGTAATATTACTTGTATTGCCTGCTACAGATGTATCATTATATGTATACTTATAGTCAACTGTTACATTCTCACCGCTTACAACATTATCAAATGTTACAGCTGATGTTCCTACATTTTCAACCGGTACATCTGTATCATTTGAATATTGTTTTACTGTCGGAACAGTAATAGCAGTTACGGTTATGTGACGAGCTGTTATTGATGCAGTAACATTGTTTGTAAAATTCTCAATTTCATAATTTGAATTACTCAATGTCAAATCTGCTTTATTAATTGTTACACCGTTTGTTGAAACTGATGTACCATCATATACTGTAGGATTATTACTTACCGTCACTGTATCTGCATTGAATTGAGTATCATAACCTGCAGATTGATTTGTTACGTCATAAGTTATAGCATCATCAGCGTCCAAATCCGTTTTGCCGTCATATACCTTTGTAATATTACCGCTTGCTGTGACACTAACCTTTAATTTATTAACAGTAATGTTACCTGTTGTCGCCGGTTCAACACCGTTTGCTGATGCAGTAATTGTATATGTACCTACTGAATCAAACTTATGAGTTGCTGAAAGTGTTTCCTCTGTTCCTGTCCACTTTAACGTAATATCATCAGGAACAGCATTCCAATCATAATCCACCGAATCAGTTTCGCCGTCATATGTTACAGTTACTTTAATACCTGTAGGATCAAATGTGTCACTGTAATTATATTCGTTCTTAGTTGGATCACTTATAGCGATAGATTTTATAGTTCTGTTGTTAACTGTACCGTTTTGATTTTCCAAATAAGTCGGTTCAACAGTGTAGTTTGTATTTGTTGTAGCAATGTTTGTCACTGTTACATCACTAACCGGACCTACACTGCTTATGTTTGCATATGAATAATCATATGTAATTGCAACTGTTTCACCATCCACAACTTCATATAGTGTATTAATATCATACTCTGTATTAGTCGGAATAATTGCTGTAGCGTGACCTGTCTGTGTATCAGCTTTATTCTTTGTTGCAGCCGGTACATTGTTAATAATTGCAATCTTTACAGTACGCTTGTTAATTTTACCGCTACCGTTAGAGATAGCTTTAATTGTGTAGTTATCTTTATTTGCACCGTCAAGTGTTGGAGTAAATACTACATTTTTGTCGGTTTCACTTGCATTTTGGTCTGTAAGACCAGCCGCAACACCATCTCGATATACTGCTGTTACACTTGCAGTTACAGCATCATCACCTACAAGTTCTCCGGCAGGGATTGTTGCTGTAAGTGCCGGTGCCTTTACAGTACCGTCATAATCCTTGTTAATACCTGTTGTTTGTGACGGGGTAACAGTAATAGCCTTTTGACCAACTGTAATAGGACTACTTGCATTTGTAGCATTTCCTAAACTTACTGTAATTTGAGCACCGTTGTTAACTGCAGTTGAGTCAGTTGTATCGTGACGTGTTATCTTTGACTCTGCCGCAGCCTTGAACGCATCCCAATCACTGAAGTTTGTACCGTCCAAACTGAACTGTGTACCTGTTGGAAGTGTATTATCCCAACTTGTGCCGTTATATGAGTATGTTGTGCTTGTTTCGCCTTCTTTTACTGTAAATGCTAAACCATCCAATTTGAATGTATCACCATGTGCAAATGTACCTGTCGGTGCAGTTACGCTTGTAATACTTCTTGCGGCAAGAACTGTGATTTTTTTCGAAATCGTCATACCTTCGCCGAAGTCGAAAGTATATGTATGGTCGCCGTTTGTTGCACTGTCCAAATCTGTACTTGAAACAGTGTATGTTGCTTTATCAGTTGAAAAAGTACCGCTTGGAGTATCGTTTACATTTACATCTGAATAATCGCCTAAAGTAATAGTAAATGCTTTATTACCGTCATTTGCACCCTTGCGGTATGTCATATCAGCGCTAACAGTCGGAGCTGTTTTTTCTGCGAATGTTACATCAACAGTTGTATCTGTTGAAGGATTTGCTACTGAATGTGTAACTGTTTTTTCTACACTGTCAATAGTTTCGCCTGTTACTGCAGTAACTTTGTTTTGGTCAGCAGCAGTTGCTGTTACAGTGTAGCTTTCATCAGAATAAACTGTGTATGTACCGTCAGTTTCTGCAGTAAGTGTACTTCCGCCATCTTTTGCTACAGTAACAGTACCGTTACCTGTTTTATTGATTGTCAATTTATGTCCGGCATCAACTGTCAATGCAACAGTTGCTGTTATATTTTCACCGCCTGTCGGTGTGAAAGTATAAGTTTGGCCGTTGTCTGTACCTGTGATACCGTTTACTGTCCATGTATAACCTGTTGTATGAGCAACAGTTGGTGCTGTCAAAGTATATGCAGTATTCTTTATCAAAGCCACCTTTGTACCTGATGTGTGAGTAACACCTGTGATTGCACCTTGTGTTGGGTCAGTAATTGTGATGTAAGGTGTTGTATCAATAGCAGATAGAGTTGCTGTTGTTGCATTTTGTTGACCTGTTACAGTAATTTCAACGTTTTTGTTTGCCGCAGTTGATGTCAAACCTGTAAGCTTAGTTGCAAGGCTTGCACCTTTTACTTTAATTATATTTCCTGATATTGTGTAATCAGAACTACTTAATGTTTGTCCATCGATTGTGATACCTGTGATGTCGCCGATAACATGTGTACCTAAAGTAAGTGTGATGTTAACGTCATTCTTATCATATAAATCGAATGAATCAGAGATTGACGCTGATATAGGTGTACTTGCTGTTGCGTCAAAAGAAACAGTCTTTTCACCATTACCGTCAACGTCAATATCATCTGATGCTATTGTAGCAGTTTTATCTGCACCAGGATTTGTAACAGTTTTATCCTTTACAGTAAGAACAACACCGTTAGTATTATCAAGTGCATAACCTGTGTTAGGTTTTACTGTAATTATAGCATCATATGCTTTATCATATTCAAAATTACCTGTTACTCCTGTACCGTTATGTTCCCATGTAACTTCTGCAGTGTAATTAGCACCGTCAGGTACTGTTGCAACTGTATCCGGTGTTCCACCCGGTTTAGGGTATGTTACAGATACTTGTGCTGTTGTAATTTTTGCATTTGCAACAGTAATTGTATCTATTGCTTGATACTTTGGATTACCGTCATTTGTGTCTGTTCCGCTGTACTTAACATAAACTGTTTGATTATTGTTATCTAAAGTTAATTTAGTAGGTAAATCAGTGGCAGTGGCAGAATCTGCTCCAATAACCAAAGATAGATTGTTCTCTGGAAATTTGTTATATGGTACGACCTCCGTCGTACCGTCACTATACCTTAAAGTAACTTCTAAACCATCAGGAACTGTATAACTGTCATTCGGTGCGAATGAAGATGTAAGTCCTGTTTTGTTTGATGAAATACCTGTAAGCTTAATAGCGTCAAATGTATATTCAGCCTTTAATGTTCCATCGCCGTTAAGTGTTACAGTAGCAGTTTTACCATTGATTGTTGCAGTTGTTGAATCTGTAAACTTGTAACCACTGTCAGCACTTAGTGTAACACTTGCTTTGTATGCTTGATTTTTAGCAAATGTGCTGTCAGCCGGATCCCATGTAACAGCCGGATTAGCTACTACACCTGTTGTAGTTGTTGTAGCAGTCGTAGCCGGTGTTGCACCAATCCTCGGTGCTGTTACAGTTAATGCTACTGAAGATATTTCTGTATCTGTCGGTGTGTCGCCACCTTCTGGGAATTGTAGATTACCTTTGTCATCAAATGTTCCTACAGCAGACATAAAACCTTTCTCAGAGAAGTTTGTGAAACCGTTTTTACCACTCAAAATATATACCCATACTTTAGCACCTTGCAAATCGGCTATAGAATCAACGCTATTTTCAAAATCCTTAGAAAGTTGGCAACCGTATCCATCTTCTCCCGTTGTCCAATTATATGTCTTATTTAACGCACTGCCCCAGGTTAAACTAACTGTATCCCCGGGTTTAGATTTTCCATACCATTGTGCAGCCGGACCGGCAAGCCATTCCCAGTCGTCTGACGTATGTCCTGTAGTCACATCGGTATACATATTAACATAACCAGTACCACTAGAGTCATCGGTTATAGTGTCTGTGACATCATTACCGGCTCCTGCATCAAAATCCGTTGCAAGAAGTACAAAATAGTCATCAGGATTATTTAATCCGTCACCAAACGTCACATCAAATTGTGTAAGAACACCTTCCGTTATTTTTATTTTCAAATCGGTAACCATATTAGGTGTTCCTGTAATGTTACCGTCGCTATCAATCTCTTGTTGTGCAAAAGTCGTAGGCATTATTGAAAATAACATTGACAGTGCCAAAAAGGCACTTAATATTCGTTTTTTCATGCTTTAACTCCTTCCAAGTTAAATTTTCTGTTTTATTTCATTCAATTATTAGGCATTTATTTTATGTCTATTTTATTAAATTCATAAGTGCATCATATTTTTCTATTTCTGCTTTTGCCACGTCTGCAGAAACATATGGCGTACTTGAATATATAATTGAATATTGTATCTGATACCATGTCAAATCATGATAGTCTTTACCGTCCGCTATTGCGCCTTTTATACAATTCACTACGGCTTGTGTTGCATTTTTTCTTTGAGCCGCCGTCGATATTGCTCCTGCCGCTGTTGTTCTTTTTACTTTCAAAGCATTAAATACATCAACTTTCCAAGCATTAGAATTTGTTACAGCACTCCCTGTCACTACAAAATCATTATATGCCTGTTCAAGATATGTTGAGGCAGTAAATTTAAAAATAACTCCTTCAGCTCCTTGTAGCTCTATCAATTTGCCATCTACCGCATTAGCTTCGCTTTCATACGCTCCTGTTATTACATCTGAATTGTAAATATCCTTTAATTGATAACCAACAGTGCTAACTGCATTTGTCGGTGTAAGAACAACTGGAACTATCTCTTGATTCTTGGCAGTCACCGCAAGTGCAGTGCTGGCACTCGCACCTACTTGTGTTATATCCATTTTTACTCCAAGATCTCTCGGTCTTGTAACTCCATAGCCTAATTTATTAACACGTCTATATTCAAAAGAAATAGAATATGTGCTTGATGTTGCATTTGACGTTACAAGAGCATATTGAAGAGGTCCTATCGCTGAATAGTATCGGTCACCATTAAAGTCTAAATTTGTTCCCGGTGTATATACGGCTTTTACTACCAGTGTACCGCCGTCTATATCATCTGTGGTAACATCGGAGAAATCGAATGATTCCATATCCGGTTTTGTTTGACTTGAATCAACCGGATTACCGTCTGCACCAAGTTCCGGCATTAAGTCGAATGTGGTTGCATTATTAAGTGCCGTCCATGTATCTGACATATTTGAGGCAGATACTTTTGTCCAGCCACCTGCATACGGTGCGTCTGCATGAATCGTTTTACCTGCAAAGCAATATTCAAGTTTATTCGTCAGTGGATAATCTGAGCCATTCGTAACCGTTCCCGTTCCGCCCGGAGTTGTCGGGTCAGTTGAATTTGGGCCGGCATGAGGATACTCCCCTCTATAATTATCCGTTCTTTCCTTGCTTGAATAATTCGTATTCGTCTGCAAGTCAGGATGAATGAACTTTTCTTTTACATAATCATTTACCGATTCGGTCGCGTCCTCTCCGACACCACATGTCAGTGTGCCGATAAGTGAATCGTCCCAATCGTAAAACATTGTTACGTAAATATCGTTTAGGCTAAGTCCGCCCGCTTTCGCACTCTTTCCTTGTCCGAGTACAATTTCAATATCCTTATTCGCCGCTTGCTCACTCGTTTCAAGAACGCTATCTGTATAATCATACTGATAACCCTTCATTGAAAAGTCCGCTTTATAAATCGTAAAGCCGAACTGTGCCGGTGATACGGAAGATACATCATCAGACGCGATTGTCAGCACTTTATTTTGCGTCCAATCACTATCCCATGCGGAAGTCCATTGATCTTCTATCTTCTTTTTCGCATTTTCATCGGCATATGTGAATCTCGCTACAACAACCGGATTTTGATGTTGGTCGGGATCAGGTGTTGCCTTTGGGTCAGGCGTCGGTGTTACGGTCGGCGTCTTTGTCGGTGTTGGTGTCGCATCCGGATCCGCCGTTGCACTTGGGTCTGTCGCATTATTCGGTACTATACCCGGATATTCCGCCCCCAAATACAAATAACCAGTTTTCGTCGTCTGATTTGTTGCCGTATCTGTTTTGCTTTCAATATATGTCAGCGCGGTATGAGTTGTCCATGTGTCTTTACCCAGCGTCGGCAACGCTCGCCTTGTAGCCCATGTGGTTGACTCACTCATATCCACCGCTGTTGCCTCATCGTCCCATGTAGTCGGAACTATAAGGCTCGGATCATATTGCAAAACCGCTCCAACCGATGAATAATCTTCGTAATCGCCGTTTACTTCAAGGCTGATTTCCATATAATTATCTTCACCTGTTATACGTTTTGCAACAACAGTTATCTCCGGCTTTGTCGATGTCACTTCATCAGCTAACACCGTAGGAAGCAATCCCACTGCCAACGCAAGAGCTGACATAACTGCTACTATTCTCTTTATCAAGCGGAACCACCTCCATTATTTGCATTAGTTATATTAGACGGATATGTTTTCTCCATATTTTGTTTCAAAAGTGTCAGATCAAACATATTAACCGCTCCGTCACCATTTAAGTCTGCCGCCTCAAACCGTGCTTTATCCAATATCCACGGTTTCTGACGGTTAAAAAATCTCATCAACTCCGCCCTATCAGGCAATTTGATGATTTCATCGCCGTTTATATCACCAACAATCATTTCAATAGTATCGGCAAGCGTCAAATCTGCATTATCATCCACTTGCGTCTTATCTATTTCGATTTCGGGATATGTAAGGTGCGATTGTTTCTTTACAACCATTTTGTAGCTGAACTGATTTGATACAGGCAACTCAAACTTCCACTCACATTCGCCTTTTTTAGTCGTCTTTGTGAGTACGCCGTAAAGATTATTGCCGGCATCATCGGTATCTGCCGATGTAAATGTATACATCGGTGTCGTTTCACCGTCTTTGTATATTTCAACTGTAACCGGTTTTGTATCATTCCAACACTTAACTGTACCGATTATGTTATATTTACCGTCAGTATTGAATATATCAACTATTTCAACACCGTCAAAATGGTTCTTTGCATTATTGACTTCTGTGGTTTTATCCACGTCACCTTCCCATGACGCTGAATTTGTTACACCGTTTTCGGTTGCGCCCATTACAAATGTTTGTTCCGTAAGGTTTAGTGTTATCGGCTTGCCGACATAACCATCCTCCGGCATTTTATTCAGTCTGAACGGCACTCTAAGCAGATAAACTCTGTCATATCCATCAGTCTGTATAAAATCACTCAGTCGCAAATTTGTACCGTCGACTGATTTTATTGTAACAAATTCCGTTTTATATTTGTCTGTTTGGTCAATATCCAAATCACTTTGCAAGGATTGTTTATACAATTCCGCATTCTTCCAATACGCAACATCACTTGTCGTTACACCTGACTTGATATTGTTACTTTCAATCGTTCCGGCAAGGTCAAAGCCCGTATCGGTACTGATTCTAATATTACCGTCGCAAGGTGTGAATATTTCACTGTCATAATCTATCGCAAAATCCATACTGTACAATCCGTCAAGGAAATACTTCAAATTCTGCGTATTTTTTATACTTATTCCAAACCACACAATACCTGAACCGGCATTATCCACATCATAGACATTATCCGCTGTCAAGTTCGGTGTTTGAGGTTTGTCCAAAGGTTTTGACGCAGTTCCGAGATAGTCAAGCGTTAACGTTGCCTTTTCCGGCGGAACTGTCGCAACCGGTTGTCTGACCGCCGTATCAGGGTCGAATGTCGCCATACTGTCACTAACCGTTGTCGGAAGTGATTCGTAATACGGTGTAGGCATTATATTCAACAGTGCGTTAGCATCTATCGAGTTGACATTTCTGTCTTCGGTAACATCTGCCACTCTGTATGCGTAGATTTTTGCCCATTCATCAGCAGAATTTATTATATCGGTATAGAAACCGTTATTCATTCTTTGATAAAGCATATCCGCGTCATTTGAATCAACAGTTCTGTCAAGGTTAATATCACCTTTATTCGCAAGAACCACTACAGGTCTTGTAAACAATCGTGTTGTATTATCAGTATCGGTAAATGTATATTTTAACGTATACACTCCCGGTCTTATATTAAGACTTGCCAACTCACTTATAACACAACTTGCTCCTGTATTTGCCACAGTGACCGTTTGCGATGTTGTTGTCATTATATCTGTTACATTTGTCGGAACATTGACAGTTTGAACTTCTATTGTACGAGTTACATTTTCCGCTGAAACTGTATTTCCGTCCATATCTTTCAGATTTTCAAAACCCGGATCAACAAACGTTTGTCCGTTGTATACAAACAGCGTATAAGGATTTTCATCGTAATTCACGCCGTCCCATGCATCTGTATAATATTTTGTATCATATGTATTTACCGCTTTATTCGGTGTATATGCCGCATCATATGTATGATTTTTCGAGAACAACTCTTTTGCCATTGACTTATCCGTTATATTGTCGGACGATTCGATTAAACCGTAAGGTGAATTACCCGGTTTTATATCAACATCAACCGCTTTTTTTCTGAGTATTGTAATCGTGTATTCAGCCGAATAAATTTGTCCGTCATTCGGGTCTGTATATTCTGTCTTAATTTTGACTGTATTAAGTCCTTCTTGAAGATCAAACAAGTCGGATTTATATGTCGTAACACTCGTTGATGTAGAATCAGCTTGAGGCGCTATCGCTAAAGCATTTCCATTTGCTGTTGCTGTCACCGTCATAGACGGAGTTAATTCCAACAGTTTATTCTTCAAGTCGAATTCAACAAAATTCTTTTCTACAGAGCCGTCTACAATTACTCTGTATGCGTATGTTGTTTCGTTAAATGTTGTCACCGCATATGGCGGAAGTGACTCTCTTAAATCGTTTGGCATTGTCTCATTTTCATTATAATCCCTCAAGTCCGCCAAACGAACCCACACATCATTTGTTTCACGATAAGTCGGTCTTACCGTTACATTTTGCGCTATCATCGTAAATGTTGTTGACATTTGAGATGCGTTTGCGAACGTTATACCATCATCAGTTTCCCACTTATCGAATGTGTATCCGGAATCCAAAATCTGAACATATATCGGAACAATTTCGCCTACTTCATATGTTCTTGAACATATCCTGTTGCTTGTTTCGTCCATCAAATATCCCAATCCGATAGATTGTTGTACACTGTCACCGTTGTCAACAGTTACGGTATACACTTCATTTTCTGTTACTTTAAAGGTTATATTGAAATATGCCAATTCAGCATTTTTATTCGAGCCTACACTGACTCTCGCCGAATATGTTCCGACCGCCAAGCCATGCTTTGTACGAATTTCAAACTGCGTTTTGTCGCCAACATTCAAGAAAGTAACATACAATGGTATGCTGTTTACAAAGCTTGTAGGACTACTGTCTGTAGCCGTTGTTCCATCAGTCTGAACGAAATCGGAAATTCTCATTGTCAGACTGGTTATATTATCTATACCGACATTCTCAAGCGTGTACATTTGTCTTTGCACATCGGCAGTTGAATAACCCACTTTCTTTGTATCGTACTCAAACGTTTTACTGTTAAGCACAACTTCTACCGGACTGTCCGCACTTCCTACATCAGTAGTAATCTTTATTGCCTCTTTTTCTGGTTCCGGAGTCGGAGATGTACTCGGTGCCGGCGACTCACTCGGATTTGGCGACTCGCTTGGGTTCGGTGATTCACTCGGATTTGGTGATTCACTTGGGTTTGGTGACTCGCTCGGGTTCGGCGATTCAGTAGGTTTTACTGTAGGCTGAATTGCCAGTGTTGTCACCTTTATTTTTAAGTAAATATCGTCCGGATTTTGTACATATCCGAAATTTGTATATGAGTAATCTTCAAGTTTACCGATAAGTGTTACTGTTGTTCCCTCAGTCGGCAACACAGTAGCCGTCGGATCACCTTCGATGCTCCAACTTACAACCTTTGCACTGTCATATTCAGACGGCTGATAACCGGTCTGTCCATGATATGCAATAGGAATTGTACTTCTATCAGGGAATGATATATATGTTGCTATATCCGCAAGACTTTGTCCCTCGTATACAGAGAACATACCAGCTCTACCCTCTGAATAGTCTTTTTCGACATAGTTATTTTCGTTTTCACCAAGATAATAATTAACTCTCGGATCAAACACAAAACCTACTTGTGCAGTTTCTGCATCATCTGGAGGAATTGCTGACAATTTAAAATCATCATTACCCAAGTTTATGATACTTTGTATCAATTCACGGTCTGTATTCGTCATACTCGTTGCACTGTCAGACATCGCATTAATTTTAATAACTGCCTGTCTGTTAACAATACTAACCGTTACAAAATCATTGTTATCTGTACTTTTTAATACCATTCCGTTTGGCAGGTATATATTAAAGTTTGTTCCGACTTCAAAAGCCGCTCCGTCTTTAGGAGTAACCGTTATATCTAAGATACCCGTTTCTCTTTCAACTTCCGCAGTTATTGTTGCATCCTTGAGATAATCATTTCCCTTTAATACATTTCTCAACGCGTCAATATTCCAATTAAATCCGTCAGGAATTGTAAGCCAAGCCGGCTCAGGTGCTCCAAACAATGTTTTGTCAAATTCTTCTGTATATGTTTCACTGACAGGCGCAGTACCTGTTTTCAAAGCTTCCGTAACATCATCAGGCGTCCAATCCGTTTGGATAGGATTTTGAGTCGGAGAAACATACATATCGTCAATGCCGTCCAAAACAGGAGTTACAGTATCAGGCATTTCTAAATCATCCCAAATTTCCGGTCTGTTACTGTCACTGTATGACAAAATACGATTATCATATTTAAAGCCGGTAATTGTAACAGGTTTTACCGTAACTTTTACCGTTACAACTTTATCTGTACCTGCATAGTTTTGACTTACCGTATAAGTCACATTACCCAAAGGATTATACTCTGTTCCATTGCTATATTGAACTGTAAAAGTTTCATCTTCGGAGTTCCATATCATATTGCCCAGCACTTGCTGTCCGTCGGAATATCTCTGAACAACGGTATTCATTGTTTGGTTCAAATATGCAACCAAATCTGCCAATGTACCCGCTTTTGTCGCATCTGAGCATCTATTATAAATAGAATACGCAGTAACTGTTCGTTCTTCAACTGCCGGAGTTACATCAAGAAGTGTTCTGACAACTTTCCATTCTGCCGGAAGTACATCTACAAAGTATTCAATATGGTCATCTCCGACATACATAATATACGCACTATCATCTTCTATACTTAAAATACTATTAAGTTGACTTTGCGTCATATTACATACTTGAACAGGATCTACGATTTGGAAACTCATCTTTCCAAGTGAAACTTTCCTGTCAGATGCTAAAATACATTTTACATCTTCCGTTTTTGGTGAACCTATCTGTTTCACTCCAATATATTCACCGTTAGGGGTTTGCGGGTCCGGTACAAGGTTCATTTGTATCGAACTGCTCGTCAGCTTGGAATATTCTTTTGTCAAATAAGCCTCACTTGTAAATACTTCTGTATTTGCTTTAAAGGTATTCGTTGCATCAGTCGTTATATCATTAGTATCAAAGTTGGACGGAACTATATACCTGCTATCATAATCCAAAGTAAAATCCACACCGGTAGCATCAATATTTTCAATACTGACATCTACTAATGCTTGAATTTTTCCATTTGTACCATACTGCAAAGTAAAGCCGTCAAAAACAAGTTTACTGTCTTCTGTAACAACATTTGCAAGACTTATATTTTCTTTTTCCGCTGACACCGTAAAAACAAACGACGGCAACATCATACATATTATTGTCCATACCGCCACAACTTTCTTTATTGCAGCACTTTGTCGCATATAACCCCTCCCCTCCGGGTATATTTAATACGCTTATTTTGCATTTTATGGAATTAACTGTGCGTATTCTTTTAATTGTATCCATATATATTTAATATACTACATCCCCCCCTAATTGTCAAGTTAACCAAATATGACAACTATGCTACATTTCCGTGTCAAAGAAAAGCCTATTTGGTCGAATTTTGTTTCTTATATAAATATAAAAAACAACGTACCCATTTGGGGTACGTTGTCTTTATTATTCAGTATATGCACTGATAAGAATTCTGCTGCTGTCTGTTCTATTATTAAGATTTGGAGCTTTTATAGTTCTATGAGTTGTGATATATAGTCTGTCTTTAGCGTTGTACTTATCGTCACCATTAAAGTCACATATCTTCTTATCAACCATAGCTTGTGCAGGAGTTATGTTTGGAGTAGTTGCGCTGTCAGTGTTTAATTCACTGTCTGCATCTTCAATATCATCAACAATAATTTCGTCTTCAACGATTGTTATCTCGGCGTCTGTAGTTATTGCCGTATTGTCTTCCTTAACGTCCTCCTCTTCGGCAACCGGAGTTTCTGTTTCAGTTA
>OLPS01001576.1_pt1 | contig 23373 bp, 15 predicted proteins | sample 1673071 | NCBI WGS metagenome assembly OLPS01 (sample SAMEA3136752, study PRJEB25190) | human gut metagenome | reverse complement strand
CCAGCCATATTTTTCCGATACACTTCCTACCTGGCCGGTTTCCATGAATACTCCGATGGCGTAAAAGATCATCTGCGATAAAATCAATACTGCAAATACCAGTTCATTGACTTTTTTATTTTTTCTGCTTAGCCATATGCCTGTCTCCCACCGCTCTGTCAGAAGCATGCCCCCCAGAAATACCAGGCAGAATATCAATAACATGGTAGTATAAACAAGCAGATTTCCATTGCCCAGTCGGTTGATGTGATCCGACAGTTCCGGTATCAGAAAAGATGCTCCAAAGAATCCTGCTGACCCCAGCAAAGCTGCCGCCCCGCACAGAATCTTTCGATTATTATTCATATTTTTCTTCCTTTTTCACATTTATCCTTTTCTATTTTCTTTCCTGTAAAGTAAAATATTTTCGGATCTGTTCATCCGTAAATGCTTCCATATCTTTTCCCTCAAGCCATGCCTGATACCACACGGCTGTCTCTTTCACTGCCTGCGCCACCTGCCAGTGCGGTTTCCAGCCAAATGCCGTACGGATCTTCGAGCAGTCCAGTTTCAGGAAATTCGCCTCGTGCGGCCCTCCCTGATACAGATTTTCCCACGCTGCCTCCCCTCCCCAGGAATTACAGAACAGGTCTGCCAGCTGACCGGTGGTGATACAATCCTCATCTTTCGGCCCAACGTTATAGGAACCGGCACACGCCGGATTTTCATACTGTGCCTGCGCGATCATCAGATACGCACCAAGCGGTTCCAGCACATGCTGATACGGTCTTGTGGAATGTGGATTCCGTACCGCTATTTTTTCTCCTTTTGCGACTGCCCGCACGCAGTCCGGGATGATCCGGTCCGGAGCGAAATCGCCGCCGCCGATCACATTGCCCGCTCTCGCCGTGGACACCGCCACACCGGCTTCTTTTAAGAAGGATTTTTCATAGCTGTGAGTCACCAGTTCGGAACAGGACTTGCTGTTGGAATAGGGATCGTACCCATCCAACTCATCGATTTCCCGATAGCCCCACTCCCACTCGTTGTTTTTATAGACTTTATCCGTTGTCACATTCAGGAACGATTTTACACTTTTTGTCTGGCGCACCGCTTCCAGAATATTTACTGTTCCCATTACATTTGTCTCATACGTTCCCACCGGATCTTTATACGATTCCCGCACGATCGGCTGCGCTGCCAGATGGAGTACAATCTCCGGCTTCGTCTCATCAAACACCTGTTTTAAATGGGCAAAATCGCGCACATCCCCATCCACATGGTGAATCGTCTCTCCCAGATGCAGGATCTCAAACATCGACGGCTCGGTCGGCGCTTTCAGCGCATAGCCGGTCACCTCCGCCCCCGCCAGATGGAGGATGCGGACCAGCCAGCTTCCCTTAAAGCCTGTGTCACCGGTCACAAGGACCCGTTTTCCTTTATAAAAATCAAGAAGTTCCATGGTTTTCCTCTTTTTAATTAATTTCGTGATTTCATCACTCCATTATCTTTGCTGAGTGCTCTTATTATATCATACTTTCTTACAGGATTTGTGTATATTCCTTGAATTTTCCCTTACAGTACATTATTTCCACAGCTTCCAGGGCGCATTGCCTTCCTGCCACATCTGTTCCAGCTGCATCTTGTCACGCTGGGTATCCATACATTTCCAGAAACCGTCGTGGCGGTATACCATCAGCTGTCCGTCCTTGGCAAGCTGCTCCAACGGCGCCTTCTCAAAGACGGTATCATCGCCCTCGATATAGTCAAAGACGCCCGGTTCGAGTACCATGAAGCCGCCGTTGACGATCTTGCCGTCATCATCGTTCTTCTCACGGAACTCGCGGATGTGTCCGTCGCTGTCAACATCCATGACACCGAAACGCTGTCCGATGTTGACGCCGGTCAGGGTCGCGATCTTGCCGTGCTGCTTGTGGAATGCCACCAGCGCGTCCAGATCCACGTTGGAAACGCCGTCGCCGTAGGTCAGCATGAACGTCTCTTCCCCAATGTAATCGCGGATACGTTTGATACGACCGCCCGTCATCGTGTGCAGTCCGGTATCGACCAGCGTCACGCGCCACGGCTCGGAATAGTTGTTATGCACCTGCATCTCGTTCTTCGCCAGATCGAAGGTCACATCCGACGTATGCAGGAAATAATCAGCAAAATACTCTTTTACTACATACTGTTTGTAGCCCAGGCAGATCACAAAATCATTGAATCCATACTGGGAATAGTGCTTCATGATATGCCAGAGAATCGGCTGTTCTCCGATCTCGATCATTGGCTTTGGTTTTAAATGGCTTTCCTCGCTGATTCGTGTGCCGAATCCACCCGCTAATATTACAACTTTCATTGCACTTCTCCTTCTGTCCATCGTTTTTATCGAAATATATTCAAATGGTTTTCTTCCAAAATTCTCATCGCATCCCGCACTGCATCCGGGTCGTTATGCAGGTAGGTTTCCAGATCCTCATCGCTCGCCGTCCGGTAATTCAGTCCCAGCTCCCTTGATACCTGTAAATATGCTTTCCGGTACGGTGCTGTCCGGATTTCTGCCCGGGTTGTCCATGCATTTCCAAAGACCGTCAGCACGGTAAATGCCAGCATACAGACCTTTAAAAGTGTGCGGGCTGCCCGTTTCTCCGGCACGCGTGTTTTCGCCTTATCTGCCTCTGTTTCCTGCGCCTTTTCCCGGCACATACTCCAGACGAGTGCAAACGTAAGCAGAATTCCTACAATTCCCATCTGATACTGTATCTCGTACCGCGAGGACATCCCGTACTCGTCCTTCAGGAAAATCCACCGCGCCGCCAGCACCAGCAGATGGTTACAGCCGCCGCTGAGAACCAGCAGAAGCGGAAAAATAGTCTTTTTATAAAGCTGAAACCGCACATTCAGATACAGTGCCAGCAGATACGAAACAAACACTGCCAGCCCCAGCAGATACACCAGATGCAGCCGGACAAACCAGGGGCTTCCTGCCTCCAGATCCTGAATCTGCGCCACGCCAATCACCGACGATGCCACCGCTTTCAGCAGAAACCGCAGGAAAAAAAGCGGCTGGGCGGCAAATTCCTGAGCGATTGAAACATCCGTCACTGCTCCACGGTGCACGTAAACTGCCTGTGAATTGCTCCAAAGATATAATACCATCGCAAGAACCGTTGTCAATGCCCCGATGCACCAGGTTCTCCGGCACTTTCGGCTCCAGGAGCGGCTGCTTGTTTCAGCACCCCCGCGCCGATCCGCCAGCCACAGTGCGCCGTATGCCAGCAGCAGAATCACCGCATAGCCGCCGCTGTACGGTCCTGCCACCAGCACGACCAGCAGGATCGGCAGAATTGCCAGAAGCACCCGGTCAGACATATTCCGGCACCGGGTCGCCGCTGCATGGTCGAGGACTGCAAAATGGAATAAAAATCCGGAGATCGACAGAGTGCAGACCCAGCCGGTCCCGTTCGTCATCATTTCCCATTTATTCAGGCTGAAATATACAAACTGAATCAACAGGAAGGAAAGATAGCCGACCGAGCGGTTCCGCTCTGCGTAGAGCGCCAGCACCGCCGCGCCCGCACCCAGGCTCAAAACACCCAGAATCATGTCAAAATACGTATTATAGCCAAATAGTTTCACATTGATGATGCGCCCCAGATACGTGATCGGAACGCGCGTCAGGATATCCGGTACAAAGAATTTCGCCGGATTTGTCACATCCGGCAGATACGAATTGACCAGCCGGATATAATCCGAATACGCCACATTGTCCGAGGCATGAAATATATACCAGATATAAAACAAAATCCCCAAAATAACCGGAAGCCCTAAAAATACACGGCGTTTCATCCGTTTCTCCTCTTTAAAATGCTCAGCTGGTTCAAGTAAAGTTCAAATAACTGACGGTGTTTCTTCGTAATAACCTCCAGAATCACACCACTGATCCACAATAGGAACGAAATCACATAGAGCCCGGAACACGCGATCAGGGTCGGGAACTTCGGCACCATGCCGGTTGCCAGATAGCCGCTGAGCACCGGCGCGAAAAATGCCGTTGCAATCGCAAAACAAATGAGTCCCAGCCATCCAAAGAACGCAAATGGCTTGTAATCCCGGAAGAGTCTCGCGATCGTGCGTAGCACCTTAAATCCATCCGAAAACGTATTTAACTTTGACACACTTCCCTCCGGACGGTCACGGTATCCAACCGGGATCTCCACCAGCTTAAAGTTCTTGTCCAGCGCATGGATGCTCATCTCCGTCTCAATCTCAAATCCGGTCGAAAGAATCGGGAAGCTCTTGACAAATTCATAGTTAAATGCGCGCGCGCCTGTCATGATATCCTTGATATTGCTCTTGAAAATCAGGTTGATAAGCCCACGCACCAGACGATTTCCCGTATTGTGGAACGGACGCTTATTTTCGGTAAAATACGTCGAAGAAAGGCGGTCTCCGATGACCATATCCGCTTTTCCCTGTAAAATCTGGTCTGCCAGCTTTCTCGCGTCCTCCGCCGGGTAGGTGTCATCGCCGTCCGTCATGACATAGCACTCCGCGTCAATGTCGCGGAACATGCTGCGGATGACATTTCCCTTGCCCTGCTGGTATTCATAGCGCACAACCGCGCCTGCCTCCCTGGCAATCTCATCCGTGTGATCCGATGAATTATTGTCATATACATAGATCGTTGCCTCCGGCAATGCCTCGCGGTAGTCCTTGACCACCTTGGCAATCGTCTGGCCTTCATTATAACACGGAATTAATACCGCTATCTTGTCCATTTTTCTCCTCCCGTTTTCACTCTTCCACCGTTTTGGCGGACCATTCCGGATTGATCACAACAGCCCGTTTTGTCTCAGCTGTACTTACCAATTCCAATTTTATCTCTCTCTGAAGCCCTGTCAGATCAAGCTGTACTTCCATCGGTTCATATTCCTTCTGTCCCGCCTGGATCACAGCAGCCGTCCGGCTGTTTGTCCCATCCGAGGCGATGATTTCCACTTCAAATGGCTGCTTCAGCACCCAGTAGTCCGGATCACACAGAACCGCCCGGATAGTCGGATGATCGTCCCCGCTGGTATTCTCCCAGCGCCATTCTGGTACTTCTTTTTCCGGTTCCTGTGCATCCATGAAAATCTCCTGTGTGCGGTACCAGCAGTTTTCGCGTCCATGCGCCATCTCAAGCCCTGCCAGTGTAAAGGACTGGCTGCCCTGCAGGATTGTTTCCTGATACTCCATATCATGCACGTACCATCCCGCCTCATTCATCCATTCCAGATAGCTTTCCAACGTCTCAAGTCCCTGCGGGATCATGTCATAGACGCCCTCGCCTGCCTCCATCGCCGCCTCGATTTCATCGATATAGGCGTCTTTCTGCTCCGAAAGCTCATTGACGATCGAATACCGGTTCCAGACCGGCACATCTTCACCCGCAAGCCGCGCATAACTTCCCACATCCGACCAGGTCAGGAAAATGCGGTCAATCTTGGAACGTTCTTCCGGTGTAAACAGCTGATGATCGTGAAATACGTAAGGCAGGTTGCTGCGGATACTCTCTCGGCTCACCGCCCTCATCGCCCATTCCCCGCCGTTCCAGACACAGGTGTAAGCATCGTAAGCGCGCCCGGCGTAAACAACTATAAACATAATTGCAAATATAACGCCGCCTGTCAGCCTGGGAGAAATGGAAGCCATTCCCTGCAGCACCAGGCACCCGCAAAGCATTCCGGCAAATAAGATTCCGCCCATAAAATAGCGGCTGTGTCCCGTCGTTGCCGCCCAGAGAATAAAGGATGCGGCATACAGCAGAAATAGGGTTCCCGTCCTGCTTCTGACCCGCTTCCAAATCCAGCAGAGCCCGGCTCCCGCCGCTCCCAGATACATCAGCGCCAGATCCAGGTTGTATTTCGCCGGGATCTCACTCAGGCGGTAATCCGGATGCCGGATCATCGAATATGCCCACAAAAGAAACTCTTTTATATTGCTGGGTCCCCATCTCGGGTCCTTAAAGTCCGTTTCCCCAAAATACGGCGAATGAAACAGGCTGTTATAATAAGGATAAACTGGATTTTTCATCGCTATCCCATTGTAAATCAGGTACACGCTGACGGGAATCACCCCCGTCACCAGACACCCCAGAAACAGCTTCGGTGTCAGATACTTCCGGATTTTCCACAGATACAGAAGCACCAGCGGCACCAGATACACGATATTCGTCATCTTGAGGCAGAACAGGATTCCACCAAACAGGCAGAATAAAACCGCCTCGCGCTCCCGCTTCGCCTCATCCAGCCCGCGCAGAAGCAGAAATACCATTTCCAGCAGAAACGGCAGCGCCAGAAGCTCGACCATGTAGCTGCCGCTCTCCTGAATCAACTCCAGGCGGCTGACAATCAGAAATGCCAGTACCGGCGCAAGATGCTTCGACCAGCTGCATTTTCTTTCCAACCGGTCTGCCTCCATGCTCAGGAACACCGTTACCTGCCGATAAATCACAAGCATCGCCAGTGCGTTTAACATTGTCCCCATCCGAAGCCCCAAAATCGCCCTGAATGGATAAAACATCCGGTCGCCCAGCCGGAAACCGAACATCTGGAACCGTCCCGGTATCACATGATAATGAAGGTTGTCCACAAATCCGGGAATCTGCGACAGCAGGTGATAGTTCTGCGTATCATAGCTCTGATCCGGGGCAAATCCTTTGACCGAAAAGAACGCCAGGATGAACAAGCTTCCCGCTATAAAAAGCGGACTCACTCCCGCATGGTCCCATTCAAATCTTCCGATTGCCGCCATGACAGCGCCGCATAAAACGAGTGCTGCCGCCCGCGACAAAACCGTTCCCTGTGGTACATGTAAAAGCCATGCCAGAAGATCCAGCACTTCCAGCCACCAGATAAAAAGCGTATAGGCAAGCAGCACTACAAAGCTGCGGGTAGTGACTCTCCATTTTGCCGTTTTGTCTGCCGGCCTGTTTCCAAATAACATACTTTTCCCTTGTAATCATCCAGTTTTCTTCATGAACCTGCTGAATCATTACTTCCTTTCCATGAAACAAAATATATCCTAAAAGAAATATTCCTCCAGCATCAGGCACAGTGCATGGTACACCGGAAGATGCAGCTCCTGAATCTTAAATGTCTCCTGCTCCGGCACGACAATCGCAGTGTCGCTGTACCCACGGATCCGCCCGCCGTCGCGTCCCAGAAGCCCGATAACCTTAAGCCCCTTTGCCTTTGCCGTTACGGCTGCATACAGGACATTTTTTGAATTGCCCGAGGTTGAGATTCCGAGGAACACATCCCCCTCTTTTCCATATCCAAGCACCTGTTCCGCGTAAATCATGCTGCCGTCCACATCATTCATAAATGCGGTGGTCAGCCCCGCATGGCCGGTCAGCGCGATCGCCGGAAGTCCCTGCTGCAGCTTTTCGGAAAGTTCCGCTCCCATCTGTGGATCCACCGTTTTCAGTGCCTTTTCTATCTCTTCCGAAACTGGGCGTTTCTTCACAAACCCCTTCATCAGCTCGCCCACGATGTGCTCCGAATCCGCACAGCTTCCGCCATTTCCGGCAATCAGAAGTTTTCCGCCGCGCTCATAGCACTCTTTCAGCGTCTCATACGCAGTGCGAATATCCGCTTTCACCGGTGCAAGAACCGGATAGCGGCTGATCAGCTCGTCTAGGTACTCGTATTCCTTCATGATTTCTATTTCCTCCTGTCAGGTTTTTCGATGTCTATTGAGCTTCTGCATCATAAAATAAATACTCCTGCTCAAACATTTCCAGATTGTTCTGCGCTTCTTCCTCCGGCACCGCTGTGTCGGATACCCGCGCAAGCATATTTCCATTTTCAAAAAACAGATCGGTCAGGCTGCCTCTGCGGATCTGCTCCCGCAGAAGATCCAGACTCCACTCCCAGCTTCCCGGTCCCAGATAGCCTGCTTCCGCGTAGACATAATCTGTCTTCGCATACGCCATATAGGTTTCAAACGCCTCCGGCGAGTTGACGAGTTCGACGTTGCCCCACGGCGATGTAATATCCTTATACGACTCCACATTGCACGGGAACTGCAAACAGTACGGATGCGTTCCAAATGCGATCACCCGGTTTTCCGGATCCTGCGACACTTCCTGCCAGATCAGCGTGTTTCCCTTTTCCTCCATCCGCGCCTGTTCCTGCGCCCGGTGGTTGACACGCCCTTTATTCAGAAGATGAATCTCCGAAAATCCAGCCGTCCACGCCCAGCTGCTGATCGCCGTGACAATCAGATTTAATACCAGCAACGGCGCCAGGCACTTCGACGCGAGCGGATAAAAGCCGATTTTCTTAAAATACACCATCGCCCGGCATGCCCCCAGAATCAGCATAGAATACAGAAGCATGAAATAATTTCCGTCGATCTGGTAAAGCATCGACAGGCTGATCAGGCTGACGATCACAAATGGGAAGAAAATTACCAATGCCGCGTTCCAGATATGGGACTGCTCATCTCCCTTTTTGGAGAAAATCCCATAAAGCACCAGCATCACAATCAGCACCGCCATCAGCGAGGTTCCCCACGCCAGAATTACATGCCCCATATCTTCACCCTGCGGCTGCATCAGCATCTGCCAGATGCGCCGCGCCAGCACATGAAGCGTTGATTCCTCCTGATAATTCTGCGGCAGCTCCGAGGTAGCAAATGGGTATTTCATTTTAAAACCAAACCATGCAAAAATCGAAGTAAACACCGAAGTGACCGGCATTCCCGTGATCTTCATCGTCCGCGCCCAGATACCGGCCAATGCCCCAAACGGCAGGCATAAGGAGCCAATCAGGCGGACCATATGGTGAAACAGGTCAGCCGCCGCCACGCGCTCATGAAACCAGAACCACAGAAGGTACAGCCCCATCATGCCAAATACGGCAGTGGAAAAGACCAGGGAGGTCGGCTTCATCGTGAGGGACAGGAAATAGGAACCGGCTGCCCCGGAGAGGAATATCCAATGATTTTCATACACATGAATATACTGAAAGAAACATCCCAGCATAATGAGCTGCAGCAGCCACGTAATCAAATCCGCCTTGGCTGTGAGCGCCATATTCATGATGCCCGGCACCGAAACCGTCAAAACAGCTGCCATAATTCCCGGCAAGACGCTGTGATACGTTAGTTTCTTCTCTGTCTCCTGCTTTCGATTGCCCGTCAGCAGCACCGCATTCCAGACCATCGCCCCGATTCCCAGAACTGCCAGCCAGAGGTTAAAGAACGTCAGGTAGCTGTGACTCGCCAGATCGCAGAGCGGCAGAGTCAGCACCTCAAAGCCCTTCGAATACACATAGACCATGCCGACCAGCCCCGGATTCTCATACAGCCCGGTTCCGCCTGCCACAATATACTGGGAACGCACACCATACCAGAGTGTATCAAAGTCGAGTGCGATATTCAGGCGTCCCACCTGAATCAGGAACATCAGGACACACCAGCCAGCCGCCAGCGTCCATGCCCGGCGCACCCGGCGCGGTATTTCCCGCGATACCCCGCTGCCAGCCGGTTTGTTACTGTTCACGCATACGTGCCCAGTAACGGAATTTGCCGTGGCTTCGCATTTAAATACGGCAAATTCCTGCTGCCACCACGTTTTCTTACGGCACTTTCGGTTCCAAAAGTGCCTACCTGTGAACAGTAACGCCTGTTTCCCTGCCTCAATCACATGAACCGACACCTTGTCCCTGCCATCCAGCATCCAGGAAAGCGTCTGCCATCCCATGATGCACTGGCAGGAAATCGAGGAAAAATCAAAGCCCAGCGCCGCCACACCCAGAGCATAGACGCTCAGGCGCATCCAGGCGATTTTTCCAACGCCAAGGGCAGAAAGGAGGCAATACACAACGATTGCAAAGGAGGCGCCAAAAAGGAAGTCCATATAAAAAGAAAAATAAGGCCGCTCCCAGACCGTTCCCCTGAAAAACACCCGTTTTCTCAAAAACCGCCCGATCGCCAGCAGGCTAATCAGATACACCGCCGACACCACCATCGGCAGAAATACCACATGAATCCAGGAAAACACCAGCACAACCGCCGTCAGCCAGTACATCCGGCTGCGTCCGCGCTTCAAAAGCGCCAGCCCCCCAAAGATCAAGACTGCCAGAATCGCAATCTCCACATACATCCGTTTCGATTCCGTGAAATGAATGTAATCCGCAAAAAAACCATTTCCCGTAAACAGCGTTTTCGCCGGAATCAGAACCGCCGCCACGCAGATCAGCACCAGAAAAAGACCAGCCATGCGCACGGCTGCGTCTGGTCGTCCGTTTTGTCTCTGATTCTGCATGTCGATGGTTCCTCTCTTTCTAGTTTATGTACTCCCGGAATCTTTTTGTGAGCCGCATTCTATATACGCCCGCCTAAAATCCCGCGCACCGCATCCAGCAGCGTCTCCGCATACGCATCATAACCGCCCGCCGGGCAGCTTCCGTCCTCTTTTATAAGTCCAGCCGCCCTATCTTCCGCATGTTCTTTTGCCCCATAGCCGGTTCCGACAAGGACTCCGGTCACGCCGAAGTTTTTTCCTGCCTGCGCGTCGATGCGCTTGTCCCCGATCATATAGGAATGCACCTTATCAATGCCCTCCGGCAGATCTCGCTCTGCCATCTCAAACATTCCCGTCTCCGGCTTGCGGCAATGGCATTTTTTCTTATAAAGTCCAATCCCATGCTCCGGGTGGTGCGGGCAATAGTAGAACGCATCTACGTGTGCTCCGTCACGCTCCAGCACCTCATTCATATAATCATGAAGGATTTTTACATCCGCCTCGGTATAGTAACCTCTCGCCACGCCCGCCTGGTTGGTAATGACGATCACCTTATATCCGGCCTCGTTCAGGAGACGGACCGCCTCTGCGGTACCGTCAATCAGCTTCAAATCTTCTTTTCGGTGAAGATAATTGACCTCCACGTTCATCGTGCCATCACGGTCGAGGAATACTACTTTACAGCTATTTTTACACATGGAATGTATACTCCTTATTCGGCATCTGCACCTGAATATCGCGGTAGTCCCAGCGGTCCTCATCGCAGATCCAGCTCTGAGCGCCGCGCAGTTCGAAATTCCAATCCATCAGCTGTCCGCCTGCCGCTTCCAGACGGCGCGCCACCTGATGTTTAACATTGTATGGGCAGTACACAAGAAGGAAGCCGCCGCCGCCAGCACCTAAAAGCTTTCCGCCGAGGGCGCCCGCTTTTTTCGCCTCGTCATAGAGCATATCAATCTGCGGATTTGTGATCTTGCTGCTCATCCGCTTCTTGCTCTCCCAGCCGTAATCCAGGAGGCGGCCAAAATTGTGGAGATTTCCCTTTAAAAGCTCGTCCTTCATCGCATAGGAAAGCGCCTTTACCTCGCACATCGCCTGAAATGCGTCCGGTTTCTTATAGTTGCTTACCTGATCCTTGATAATATTCGCGGATACATGGATATTGCCCGTGTAGCATAACAACAGGTTATACTGCAGCTCATTGATAATATCGCGGCGGATGCGGAGCGGGTTTACCACGACGTTGTTGCGTCCGTGAAATTCGATAAAGTTAAAGCCGCCGAAGGTCGCCGCATACTGATCCTGATAACCTCCGGAAATCCCCAGATCGATCCGCTCCACGCCGTAAGCCAGATCCGCCATCGCATAATTATCCAGCGTAATTCCTTTCCAGCGCGCCATCGCGGTCAGAAGACTTACCATGACGGTCGAGGAGGTTCCAAGTCCCGAACCAGCCGGAGCATCACACTGTAAATAAACCTCGCATCCCTGCTTGATATCCATCGCCCGCAGCGCTGCCGTGACAAGATCCAGCCGTCCATCGCAGACGTAATTTTCCTTCGCATTGTACTTGACTGTCATATCAAAATCCAGGGAATGAACCGTGATCTGGTCATCATCCCTCGGAATGATCGAACAATATGCATATTTATTGATAGTACTTCCGATAATGGCACCGCCCTGTTCTACACAGAATGGTTCTACATCCGTACCGCCGCCGCCAAAGCTCACGCGCAGCGGCGCTCTTCCTCTGATTACCATGTAATGTCTCCTTTTCTTACGTCCTCCTGGAACCGGAAATAATCCTCCGGCACACCGATATCAATAAAATAGCCGCCATTTACGATGCCGCCGAGACGTCTTCCCTCCTGCATCCACCTGGGGATGCACTCATTTTCCAGCGAAACTTTTCCCTCCGGAATCTCATCCAGCAGCGCCCGCTTCATCAGGTACACACCGCCGTTGATCGTGCCCGCCCCAGTATTGCCGTTTTTCTCATTAAAAGCGGTCAGCAGCCCGTCGGTCAGGCGCGCCGCCCCATAACGGGAAATATCCGGCACACCGCGCAGAACCAGCGCCATCTCCAGATTTTTTTCCTGCTGAATCCGGCTCAAATCGCCGAAATCCATCTGATAAAATGTATCGCCATTCAGGACAAAAAACTGCTCGTCCGTCACATATTTCCCGGCATTCTTGATCGCGCCCGCCGTGCCGAGCAGCTCTTCCTCATACGCATACCGCGCCCGGATGCCAAACCGCGATCCGTCTCCAAAATATTCTTCCACCATGCCGCCCTTATAACCGACGGCAAAAATAATATCATCAATTCCGCTTTTTTTCAGCCCCTGAAGCACATACTCCAGAAACGGCTTACCTTCAACCAGCGCCATCGGTTTCGGACGATCGCTTACCACACTGCGAAGCCGCGTCCCCAGTCCGCCAGCCAGAATGATTGCCTGCATACTGTACTTCCTTTCTGTCTGTTGTTTCCAACTCAATTTTTACTGTTTTTATACTGAAAGATACAATTTTTACTTTTGTCAATCTGTCAACCGCTATTAAGTCCAGTTTAACTTATATATCTTACCACATTTCCTTAGTGATTTCCACTAGATAGGGCGGTTTTATGCTGCTCCAACTCCTGTTACTGTTCACACATGTGTGCCAAGTAACGGGAGCTTGTCGATGCTTCGCATTCCAAATCGGCATGATTCGACAGATTTTTTTATTTGGCAGACACTCTGTTCCGTGCTACAATCTTAGTTATAAATTGGGATTTGGAGGAAATGCATATGGCACGTGATATGACAAAAGGAAATATAACCGGACACCTGATTGCCTACGCGGTTCCGCTTGTTTTTGGAAATTTATTTCAGCAGCTCTACCATACGGTCGATTCGGTGGTTGTCGGACAATTTTACGGAAAAGAAGCATTGGCGGCGGTCGGCGCGGCGGGTCCGATCATGAATATCCTGACTTTTCTGATTGTGGGACTGTCACTCGGCGCATCGATTTTGATGGCAAGCTACTTTGGAGCAAAAGATTACCAGCATTTGAAAGATGAATTTGCGACCTCTGTACTCTCCGGACTGCTTTTGACCATCGTGCTCTCCGGAATCTCACTGGCCGGAAGCCGCCTGTTTATCCGCCTGACGCAGACGCCGGAAGAGATATCGGCGCAGGCATCCTTGTATTTGCAGATTATCTCGCTGGGTCTTATTTTTACCTTTTTTTACAATATTTTCTCCGCCGCCCTGCGCGCGATCGGAGATTCCAGAGCGCCGCTCTATGTCCTGATCCTGACGACCATTGTCAATGTATTTCTGGATGTATTCCTGGTTGGCATCTGCCGCCTCGGTGTTCCCGGTGCGGCAATCGCTACAATCATCTCGCAGGCAGTCTCTGCGCTCGCCCTCTTTGTCTATATCTGGTCGAAAGTGCCACTCTTACGGCTCGGCATCCGGGATCTGAAACTGAAAACCTCGATGCTCAAAAAAACGATCGATTTCAGCTCCATTTCCGCCGTCCAGCAGACGATTCTCTACATCGGCCGCCTGCTCGTCCAGTCCGGCGTCAATGCACTCGGTGTCGATGCAGTTGCCGCTTTTAATGCCGTCTCCATCATCGACAGCTACGTGCTCGCCCCGGGCGACAGCCTCGCGGCATCTATCACGACGTTCTCCGCACAGAACCTCGGCGCGAAAGAGTATGACCGGATTCCGAAAGGGCTTCGGAAAATGCTGGTGATTGCAGAAATTTATATTATTTTGACAGCGGTGGTCGTGCTGTTCTGCCGTCACCCGCTGCTCGGCATTTTCTTGAAGCCGAATGAAACGGAGGCGCTGCGTCAGGGCATGTCCTACCTGGTGCCGATGGCTAGTTTTTACTTCATCAGTGGTATCACCAATACCTTTCAGGGATATTACCGGGGAATCGGGCACCTGATGATCACCCTGTTCGCGACTCTGGTGCAGATTCCGATCCGCGTTGTGATCAGTTATGCGCTGTTTGGACGGCTGGGAATTCAGGCTGTAGCGATTGGTACGACGATTGGATGGGCTTGTATGGTGGTATTTGAGCTTTTGATGTATCGGAGGTATGGACGGGTGGAAGCGCTGCGGAAGAACGATCGGTAATATAGAATGCTCTTTCCTTCCTTAGATAACTTTAAATTATCCTTACGCAAGAAAACGATCAGAAGCATATTCCCCTGATCGTTTTCTTTATTATATATAATTTTCTATCTTTTACTATTTTTTATTCAAAATCTTCCTTAATCACATCCCAAGCCGCATCAATACTGAAATGCTCGCGGATATAAACCTGCGTTTTCTCTGCCAGGTCTTCCAGGCGTTTTTCGTCTTTGTAGAACTCTACGACTGTCTCGGCAAATTCGTCCGGCTGATCCTTGACGAGGAGAACTTTTTCTACATCCGGGATTCCCTCGCTGCCGACGGATGTGGTGACGATGGGGGCACCGTTATAGATGGCTTCTACCACCTTGCCCTTAACACCTGCGCCGTAGCGGAGCGGTACCACTACAATCCGGCAGTTCCGGTACAGGTCTGCCAGTTCTTCTTCACTTACAAAACCTTTGACGATGATGCCGTTTCCAGGCTGTTCCAGTGCTTTGATCTCGTCGGTTACTTTGGAACCTACGATGTAGAAGTTGACCTTGATCTGTTCCCGGATCTTCGGGAATACTTCTTTCGCGAACCAGAGCACCGCGTCTGCGTTCGGCGGATGCGCAAAGCCGCCGACAAACAGGAGTCCTTCCCGTTTGGCGAAGTCTTTGTTCAGATTCTGTAAAAACTCCTCATAGACATATGCCGTGATCGCCTTGACCGGAATCGTCTCATCAACGGCGTGGATCGCCTCTTCTTCGACGTAGGACGGATAATAAGACACCGCCACTTTGTGGAAGAGTGAAAACTCGATCGATTTCCAATATTCGGATTCCTGACGCTTCTTCACATCGCCGGTCAGCTCATACTCGCGGAACTCACGCATAAAATGAAGGTCGTGACCGTAATAAATCATCTTGATATCCGTGTGTTCTTTGATAAAATCCACATATTTTGTCGCGATATGCGGACGGTTCAGATATGCCACGTGGATATCTTTTCCATTTTTCACCAGCCAGTCCCAGATACCGGTCAGGTATTCCTGTCCGTAGAGGACCTCGATTCCCATCTGCTGCAGCGTAGACGTATACGGTTCCTCATGGAGGTAATTATCTCCGATAAATTTAACAACATACCCCTTTTTCAGGAACATTTTCAGGTACTGGAACGTTGTCTTGGAACCAGCGTCTTTGTCAAAGGTCGGCACATAGTGATCGATCACGACAATGATCTTTTTGCCCATGCTGCGCTCGCGTGCGCGGAATGGATTCGGATTGCCGTTGTTGACGCACTGGTTCTTAAACTCTTCTTCCCATTTTTCTTTGAGCTTCTCGCTGTTTTCCACCTGATACCGTTTCAGACCGGTTCCGTTGACATCCGTTCCGTTGGAAATGCCTTCGAAATGGATGACCTTGGATTTTGGCTGGTAAACGACGCGGTAGCCCGCTTTCCGTACCTCAAATGCCAGATCCGAATCTTCGCAGTACGCCGGGGCAAACCGCTCGTCGAAACCGCCGATCTGCTTCCAGAGTGCGGTGGATAAAAGGATCGCTGCGCCGGAAATATAGTCTACATCCTTGACGTAGTTATATTCTGCCTTGTCCGGATCGTCGAGACGGCCGTAATTCCAGCCGGAACCATCGCTCCAGATGATGCCGCCTGCCTCCTGTAAACGTCCATCCGGATATACCAGCTTAGACCCTACCATACCGATGGTGGAGTCAGATTCAATGAGCTTTACCAGGGAGCTTAGCCAGCCTTCTGTTACCTGGGTATCGTTGTTTAAAAACATCACGTATTTGCCGCGCGCCGCCTTCGCCGCCTGGTTGCAGTTGCGCAAGAAGCCCTGGTTCGTCTGGTTACGGCAGATCACCAGGTTATCGGCAAACTCCGCCAGATGCTCGGTGGCATCGGTTGAAACGTCATCTGCGATGATAACCTCATAGCTCACATCCTTCGTATGCTCCAGAATCGACTGCAGGCATAGATAAGTATAGTGAATCTGGTTGTATACCGGAATTACGATGGAAACCGTCGGATTTTCTTCCTTCGGAAGGTGGATTTTTCCGTAGGTCAGATACTCCTCACCGATCTCAAAATCACCTTTGATAAGGTTCTTTCCTTCCTCGGTGGTGTACATCTTCATCATTTTACCCGGATGGAGAATCGTCCGTTTCCAGTAGCCGAGCTTCTTGCGGCGTAGCGTGCCCTTTGGATAGCACCGGTTAAATGCCTGTCCGAGCTTGCGGCGCACCTTGAAAATGACCGCCTCATGACCATTTAAGTAGGTCAGCGTCTTGCCAAGCTCTGCATTTTCATGGCGCAGATCAGAAATGATAACGTCCAGATTCGCCACGTGGTTATTCGTCAGGCGCTGTACCTCCTGCACTTTGCGGAGTGCCGTATCTTTTTCCGAATTTTCTGCCCGGAGCGCATCCAGACGTTCGTTTGCCCTTGCAAGTTCTCCGTCCACATGGGAAAGATCGGCTAATGTCTTCGTCTTTACCATGTAATCTTCCTGGTAGGTGCGCTGGTTTTCCCCGTGCACGTACTCCTGGAAGCCGCGTTCCATTGCCTCATAAAGCGAAAGCAGCTTCTCATCCGCCTTCACATACTCCGGGAACTGTCCGATAAATTCCCGCTCGGCCTGACCGCCCAACAGACTCTTATAACGGCGGTAGAAATAAACCAGTGTCCTGTATTTCACAAAGCCAGCCGGAACCGGGAATAAGAAGACCCACTCATAGTCGATCGCATAGGTTCCGTCCGCCGTCACCAGCATATTTTCAAAAAGGGCGTCAATGTTGGAGGCGCTGTAGCTCTCGTCCGCAAGAACTGCCCCTAAAGAAGCCCATCCGCCGCCATTTTCTGTCTCTTTATCCCGATAGGAATCCAGCTCGCCCAGCGCATTAAATACCTTGATAAATTCCGGTGTCACCGCAAATGGTTTGCGTTCCTCCGGGCGGATGTTGTAGATCTCATCCATCGCAGCCCGGATCGCGGAAACCTCCGCATCCGCGCCCTGGGCAGTCAGAATTTCTCCCAGAAGTTCCGCCCGCGTTTTTCCCTCTAAATACGGAAAGACCGCTGTCATTCCCTCGTCCTGAAGCTCCGGTTTTGCCAGTTTCAGGGACGGATTCTGACGGTCAAGCACCTGATATTTTTCTTCGAAGGACTGGATGTGCGCCTTTCCCTCCGGATAGAGCGCCGTCTTCCAGACCTCGCGGGTTCCATTCTTTTCACGGATCTCTGTCCGGATCTGGAAGCAGTCTTCGCGGGTGCGGTTGTATTTCACATAGATAACGTCCTGTGAAGCATTCTCAGCTTCCGGCGCAGCCTGTCTCTGCCAAAAAACTAGAAATGCATTCGCAAATTCCGGGAACCGTCCGTCCTCGCAGGCTGCATCGAGCGCCGCCCCCATATCCATCAGCATATACTGCGGACAGTCATAGACCGGTAACACACCGGTCAGATCGCCTTTTTTCGGCAGATAGGCATCTGAAAAAATCTCTCCCGCCGTCCGGTAATCCGGCATCGGATAGTAAAATTCCCCGCCCGGAAGCAGCTGCTTCATTTCGTTCCAGGAAAGTGCGCCCGTCTCCCGCTCTGCGCCTGCCATGTATTTCACGCCAAACCAGTTGGAAGCCGCCGCAATCAAGGTTCCATGAGCAGAAAGAAGCTGTTTTGCGGCTGTCATCTGCGCCGCGCGTCCAGCCCTATCTGCCGCCGTCAAATCCCCGATCAGCACTACATATCCATATGTCCCGCCGCACTTTTCCGCTTCCCTCGCATACGTCTCCACATCCGCACAGACATAGCGGATCTTCGCCGCCAGCTCCGGCTCTGTCTTGAAACGACGGCGTACTACCTCCAGATTTTCTTCGGAAACATCCAGCACCGTTACCGATGATAAACGTCTGGCAAGCAGCCCTGTCAGCGCGCCCGCGTCCGCCCCGATCTGCAGCGCCTGCTGTTCCGGGTCAAATTGGCACCAGTCCAACAGGTTTTCCCGCAGATCTGCCAGTGCGTACAGATAGGAAAGCTTCTTATTTTCCCGCAGCGCCCGACGCCGGTCACTGCCGTATTTATCAAACAGAGCGATCAGCTCCTGATTGATTTTTTTCATCTTAATCTCCTTTTATCATACCTGCAGATCTTCCTGTGCCACCTCGTCCGCACTAAGCGACTCCGCCTGCTTTGCCGCCTCTCCGGCTGGCGATAACCTGACTGCTACATCCGGCTCCATGTCGTAGACACCGACCGTATTCTTATTGGAAATAACGGTAATATTGGCCACATCGTAGAGACGGTGGTACACCACGTGCTCGCCGCCCTCAAATCCGGTACAGCTCATGGACAGCAGGTATTCGCCGCCCTGCAGGGTCATCTTCTGCGTAAACGCGACATCGTAAATATCGCCCTCCTTGACCGGATGGACATCCGTTCCCTCAAACAGGGTGTTCGTGCCGGTCAGATCGGTTCCCTTCTTATCCTTGATCGTATAAGTAAAGATCGGCGCCTGAATCGGTGCATTGAAACGGATGCGCTCGCGGATGGTAAACTCTTCGCCTTTTAAGAGCAGGTTAGTAATATTGCCGCGCGCGTCCACCAGTCCCAAATCGAAGATCTGCGCCCTGCCGTCGCCGTACTCCTCGCGGTTTGCGTTGATCGTCAGCTTGTCGCGCATCAAGCCCGGCTTTTTCGCCGTTTCTCCGTTCAAACCAGCCGGATTTCCGGTGCCGTCCGATGCTGAACCAACTCCATTTTCTGCGGTGCCATCCACTGCCCCGGAGCCGTTTACATCTCCGGCATCGTTATTTCCAGCCTCATTTCCAGATGCACCCTTCTCCGCACTTCCGGCTCCTGATTTCTCCGCTTTTACTACCTTGTCCCCGGAAAAATCGTTCATCACTTCCAGCTCGGCGCGCAGCGCGTCCATCTGTCCTGCCAGAATCTTTTTGTAGAGATCGACCATCTTGCCCGCCGAACCCTGTGCGATAAATTCTCCCTTATTGAGCAGCACTACCTTATCGCAGTATTTGATGATACTTCCCATATCGTGGGTTACCATGATGATCGTCGTGCCGTTTTTGCGGATCTCCTCCATGCGGCGGTAGCACTTGGACTGGAAAAAGACATCCCCGACCGAGAGCGCCTCATCAACGATCAGGATCTCCGGCTCGACGTTGATCGCAAGCGCAAATGCCAGACGCACGAACATACCGCTCGAGTACGTCTTGACCGGCTGATAGACGAAATCGCCAATCTCGGCAAAATCGAGAATCTCCGGCAGCTTTGCATCCATCTCTTTTTTGGTATATCCCATCATCGTACCGTTCATATAGATATTTTCGATACCGGTGTAGTCCTGGTTAAATCCGGCTCCCAGCTCCAGCAGCGCCGAAATTTTGCCGCGCACCGTCACCTCGCCGGTCGTCGGCGTGAGAACACCGGTAATGATCTTAAGAATCGTCGATTTACCCGAACCATTCGTACCGATGATGCCGACCGTCTGACCTTTTTCAACCGTAAAGGAAAGATCGCTCAACGCGTAGAAATCCTTGTGGTATTCTTTATGGCTGACGCTCAGCGATTCTTTCAGCCGGTCGATCGGTTTATCATACAGCCTGTATATCTTGGTCACATTTTTCACTTCGACCGCGTACTTCTCTGCGTTCTCCGCCTCTTGTGCCCCTGTGTTTGTTGTATTTTCAGCAGACATATATCTTTTTCGTTCCTCCTGTTCCACTATTCTCGTAGTATAGCATGTTTTCTATGTTTCTTGCAATTCCTGTACGCAGAAAAACACACCTCTTTCTATGTACTCACGAAAAACATTCGTATTTTTTTGTGAAATGTTTTGTATTTTCTTGACAATATCCAGATGCTATGCAAAAATCATGGCAAAGGAGGATGATTCTATGGATTTTTTAACAATGACAATTCGAAAACAAAAAAATATTGCACTCATCGCACACGACAATAAAAAACGTGAACTCATCGACTGGTGTGAGGCGAACAAAGAGATCCTCAAAAAACATTTCTTATGCGGAACCGGCACAACCGCCCGCATGATTACGGAATATACCGGGCTTCCGGTCAAGGGCTATAACAGCGGTCCTCTGGGCGGCGACCAGCAGATCGGTGCAAAAGTCGTCGAGGGACAGGTTGATTTTATCATCTTCTTCTCCGATCCCCTGACCGCCCAGCCGCACGATCCAGATGTCAAAGCGCTTCTTCGAATCGCCCAGGTTTACGATATCCCGATCGCCAACAATAAAGCGACTGCCGATTTTATGATTACCTCGCCGCTGATGGATGAGGAGTATGAGCATGACATCATCAACTTCCACCAGAATATTAAAGAGCGGGCCAAGAAGCTGTAAAAAACATATTCTCCCTTGTATTTATTCTCATTCTTCGGTACAATGATCGTTACCGTTTATGAGAATACATACAAGGGAGATTTTTTATGTTACAGAAATTTTTTAAATACATTTTCCAAAGCATGGCGGGCATGCTGGGAATTTCCGTCTACATTCTCGCAGACACCTATTTTATCTCGGTCTACTCCGGTGCAGATGGTCTGGCGGTTTTAAACCTGATTTTACCGGTTTACGGGCTGATCTATGCGATTGGAGCCATGATCGGGATCGGATCGGCAACCCGTTATGCAATCGACCGCGCGCGGGGCAAAAGCGCCAGCTTCTATTTTCTCTCCGCCGTAACCTGGGATATTCTCATCAGCATTCCGCTGGTGCTGGCAGGCATTTTCATCCCGGATAAAATCTTGCAGCTTCTCGGCGCAGACGCGGGGCTGACCGCGCTCGGAAAGCAGTATCTCCGCATTATTCTGGCTGCCTCGCCGTTTTTTATGTCCAACTACGCGTTCACGGCGTTTGCGCGCAATGACAGCGCTCCGGCGATCGCGATGCTCGGCTCCATCGCCGGAAGTATGTTCAACATCGTGTTTGACTACGTCTTCATGTTTCCGGCAGGTCTGGGACTGACCGGCGCGGCGCTGGCGACAGCATTCTGCCCGCTAGTGACGATGATCATCTGCAGCACGCACTACCTGGGAAAACACAATCAGGTCGGATTCCATTTCCGCGCTCCATCCCTGCGCCACCTGATCGCCTGCTGCCAGCTCGGCGTATCCGCCTTTGTCGGCGAAATATCCTCCGCCGTGATCGCGATCGTCTTTAATTTTCTGCTTCTGGGGCTCGCCGGAAATGTCGGTGTCGCCGCTTACGGCGTCACTGCCAATCTCTCCGTCGTTGCCATGTGCCTGTTCAACGGACTCGCGCAGGGCACGCAGCCGCTCATCAGCGAGAGCTACGGAAAGGGCGATCACACGCAGAGCCGCCAGTTCCTGACCTGGGGCGTCATCGCCTGCCTGATCGTGGAAGCGCTCATTCTGGTGCTGACCTGGAGCATGACCGATCCACTGATCCAGATCTTCAACCAGGAGCAGAACGCCGAACTTCTGCATTATGCCCACAGCGGGCTCCGGCTGTATTTCCTGGGCTTTCTCTTTGCTGGCATCAACATCCTGCTGGTTGCCTATTTTTCCGCCGTCGCGCAGCCAAAACCAGCCATCGCCGGTTCTCTGCTGCGCGGGGCCGTCGCTATCATCCCCTGCGCTGTCACACTGGCGCGCCTGTTTGGGCTGAACGGTGTCTGGCTGTCTTTCCTGGCATCGGAAATGATCACTTTCTTCGCTATTTTGCTGCTGGCAAGGCTGGAACATACTTCCAAAGAATCGCATAATTTTAAAAAAATTTAATTTTTCTTCAAAAAATATTTGATATTTTACATCATGCGTAGTATATTGGCGAAAAATTGAACACACCAAAACCATTGAAGCGGAGATCAAAGCAGCATATGCGCGCACAGAGAGTCCGGGAGGCTGAGAACCGGGTCGAGATGCAGGCTGCCAAATGGACCGCTGAGGGCGCAGCCAAAAGCTGGATATATTTTCTGCCTAGTACTCTGCGACGTAGGGCATACGTTAGTTGCCGGAGATATGCAGGTATCTCGCAAAGCGCATGGAATCACTCCATGAATCAAGGTGCCACCGGCGTCCGGAGTGAGATCACGACCGATATCGGCGCGATGGTAAATCTGGTAAAAGAAGAAAGCGATATCCCGTGTGCCGTATGTGGCAGAATACGTGAAATCCATGAAAGACGCGATTCGGTAAAAAAAGAAAACCGTCTGTAAAAGAACCTTTCATTCTTTCTCAGACGGTTTTCTTTTTCTGGCTTCAGAAGCCTTGTTCTGTCGTAAATGCTTTAGGTTGGTGGTAACTCATCCAATTCTGCCGGATGGTTATAAGCTTGCGAGCAGATTATCCATTACATTTCGCACAGAAACTCTTTTTCTACTTCTGCCTCAGACTCGGTATAACCTAACTGTGCAGCTAAACGATGTACCAGTACCGGCATTGCTTCCTGCTCTAAGGACTCGGAAACTACATGCTTTTCTGCTGGTGTGTTGTAATATGCCTGATATAAATTCTCCTGATATAAACCGTTATTGAATGTTCTTGTTGCTTTCATCATGATAATTACCTCCATCAAATAAAATTATATTTTTTCATATGATAGGCGGAAATCCATTGCAATATTCTTATGATACTATTACGATATCCGTCTGTGAAAATCTCTTGTTTCTTTCGATGGCAATAATATAACACTGTCAAACAAAAAGTACCATCCCCGGAAGTGGTATAAACTTATAAGTCATTTGCAATTATATAAACATAAGTTAATATATGTAATAAGTACCAATTTTGACACCCTGACTATGTACAAAAGTTACAAAAACATCCATATTTGAAATATAAACAAAAACGTCCGGCGGCGATTTGCGGATTTGTGCATCCCGCATAAAAAAACTTTGCATCCCCATTCTGCCCGGACATCCGGCACCTTACCCGTCCTTCTCCGGCACCTCATCCCGCCAAACAACCGT
>OLPS01001566.1_pt1 | contig 23501 bp, 9 predicted proteins | sample 1673071 | NCBI WGS metagenome assembly OLPS01 (sample SAMEA3136752, study PRJEB25190) | human gut metagenome | reverse complement strand
CAAATTCAAAGACACTCGGGTCGAGTTTGAGCAACAGAAACGCACCGGCCACCCCGCCGAATGCGCCGATGACCACATACGTAATGGAGCGTACCGCTTGGCCTTTGAGTTCTTTGCGCGCACCCATCACGCCACCGATGCCCGTGCCGACCACGCCAACGGTGTTAGAAGCGTTTGCCAATACAGGCGGAATGCCGAACGCGAGCAGGGCCGGGAATGAGACCAGTGACGATGCGCCTACCGCATAGCCCACGAATCCTGCGCCGATTCCGGCCAACAGAATCAGCAGTAATGAAGTTATGGAAAAGCCCGCAATCATTCCCCGTATCCTTGTCGCTCATCGACCGGCATATTGCCGGCCTTGAGCGAGAATACGCTGTTGAGGATTGGTTGCGGGTTTTATGTTGGAATGTGGACGTAGCTTCTCGCGGAAGCGACTCCCCTCAGTCGCCTGAGGCGACAGCTCCCCTCGCGCCCGAGGGGAGCCAGAAGGAAATCAGAGCGCTTCGTTGTATTCGCGAACCTTGAGGGTGCGGTGGGAGGATGCCACGTTTTCGACGATCAGACGCTTCAGGGCATTGTCGGCGGCAATGTGCTCGTCCAGCCAGGCGTCACCGAGCTTGACCAGCGTGGCGGGATCGGCGTAGCCCGGGTACAGGCCGTTGAGCAACGCCTCGGCCATGTGATAGGTCTTGTTGGCCCAGACCCAGTCAACGGTCTCGAAGTACTTGGCGGCGAACGGCTCGGCCAGATCGGGGCGCGGGGTGGCGGAGAAGCCACGGGCCACGGCCTCGAGCTGGGAGTTGGTCAGCTCGTCGTTGTGGAGCGCCTGATCCCAAGCCCATTCCTTGGCCTCAGCGGTGGCCATGGAGGCACGGGCGCCGTAGGCGAACTCGCGGTTTTCCGTGGTCTCCTTCTTGGCGAGCTGCGCGTCCACGTCGTCGTTGGTCATCTCGTTGACGGAGGTGAGCGCTTGGACGATGGTCCACGTGAAGTTGTTGTCGATTTCGAGGCCTTCAAGACGCACGGTGCCGTCCAGCAGACCGTGTGCGTTGGCGGCGAATGCGGCGTCGCCCTCCTCACCGTAGCCCAAGTAGGCGGTGACGAGCTGGAACTGGGTGTCCGAGCCGGCTTCGGCGGCGTTGGCCAGAGTCCACAGTTCGGCGGCCACGTGGCGCAGCACATCGTCGCGGCGGGCGGGCGCCACGTAGTGGTGGGCGGTGGTGCTCATGCAGGCCAGCGCGTAACGGAAGGTGGTGGATTCGGTTTCCGTGGCCAGAAGACGCAGGGTCATGTCCACGAAGCGTTCGGCCGGGAATTCGCCGTCACGGGTCATATCCCAGAAGGCGAGCCAGGTCACGGCGCGGGCCAGGGCATCATCGAAACGATGCAGGTTGGCTTCGGCGAATGCCTGGGATTCGGCGTCGAAACGAATCTTGGTGTAGGTCAGGTCATCGTCGTTGACCAGCACGAATGCCGGGCGCGGCTTGCCGGCTGCGGCCTCGACGATGGTGGTTTCGCCATCTACATCGAGTTCGAACTGCTCGGTGCGCACGATCTTGCCGGTTGCGGCGTCTTCGTTGTAGAAGCCGACGGCCAGGCGATGCGGGCGCAGCACCGGGTGTTCGGCCGGCGCGCTCTGGGTGAGCTTCAGTTCGGCGATGGTGCCGTCCGCGTTTACGGTCAGGCCAGTGGCGATCGTGTTGATGCCGGATTCCTCCAGCCACTTGGCGCTCCAGGCCTTGAGATCGCGGCCGGAGGTCTTTTCCAGTTCGCTCAGCAGGTCGGCCAGGGTGGCGTTGGAGTAGGCGTGACGGTTCAGGTAGTTGTGGATACCTTCGAAGAACTGCGTGCGGCCCACGTAGAATGCCAGCTGCTTCAGCACGGAGGCGCCCTTGGCGTAGGTGATGCCGTCGAAGTTGACGTAAGTGTCGTTGAGGTCGTTGATCGGCGCGACGATCGGGTGCGTGGTGGGCAGCTGATCCTGGCGCAGCGCCCAGCTCTTCTCGCCGGAGCAGAAAGTGGCCCAAGCGTCATGCCATTCGGTGGCTTCGGCAGTGGCCAGCGTGGAGGTGAATTCAGCGAAGGACTCGTTGAGCCACAGGTCGTTCCACCACTTCATGGTCACATAGTCGCCGAACCACATGTGCGCAAGCTCGTGCAGCACGGTCACCACACGACGCTCGGCCAGCGCGTCGGTCACCTTGGATTCGAACACGTAGGAGTCGCGGATGGTGACCATGCCGATGTTCTCCATCGCGCCCGCGTTGTATTCGGGAACGTAGATCTGGTCGAACTTGGCGTACGGGTAGGGCACGCCCCAGGTCTTGGCGTAGAACGCGAAGCCCTTCTTGGTGATGTCGAACAGGTAGTCGACGTCCTTCGCGAAGGCCTTGGCCAACGACTGTCGGCAGTACTGGGCCATTGGCACGGTACGGCCGTCTTCGTTCAGGTATTCGGTGTGCCATTCGGCGTACGGGCCGGCGCAGATGGCGGTCAGGTAGGAGCTCATCACCGGGGTCGGCTCGAAGTCCCACAGACGGGTGCTTTCGTTCGGCTTGTCGCCGAGGGTGCCGTCGAGGGTTTCGCGCGGATCGTCCTCGATGGTGGCAACCGGCATGTTGGAGGTGACGATCCAGCTGGCGGGAGCGAGCACCTTGAAGTCGAAGGTGGCCTTCAGGTCAGGCTGGTCGAACACGGCGTAGACGCGGCGAGCGTCCGGCACCTCGAACTGGGAGTACAGGTAGATGTTGCCATCGGACGGGTCGACCGAGCGGTGCAGGCCCTCGCCAGTGTTGGAGTAACGGCACCTGGCTTCGACGGTGACCTCGTTCTTCTCCTTGAGGTCGGTCAGTTCGATGCGGTTGTCTTGGAAGGCCACGGCCGGGTCCAGGGACTTGCCGTTGAGGTCGATGGAGGTCACTTCGTCGGCGATCAGGTCGAGGAAGGTCGACGAACCAGGCTTCGCGTTGAAGCAGATGAACGACTTGGAACCGAAGTTCTTCGCGCCGACCGTCAGGTCAAGGTCGACGTGATAGTGAATCGGCGCTTCGATAACGGCCTTACGTTCTTCGGCTTCAATACGAGTGAGATTAGAACCGGGCATGACTTCAATTACTCCTTACGGTCGTCCCTGGATAATCCGGACTACTTGGTTTCTACGGTTTCGACGTCCTGGGCGATGTCGGCCACGACGGGCACGATCATCGGCTTGCGGTGCAGCTGGCGCGCAACCCAGCTGCCGAGCGTGCGGCGCATGGTCTGCTGCAGCTTGTAGGTGTCGCGCGTGCCCTGCATCATCTGGTCGTTGAGCTGTTCGACGATCTGGTGACGAACCTTGTCGAACTCGCTTTCGTCCTCGGCTACGGCATTCAGGTAGATCTTCGGGCCGGTGACAACCTCGTGATTGTCGGTGTCGACCACCACGAACGCGGAGACGAAGCCCTCGGTGCCGAGAATGCGGCGCTTTTCCAGCTCGTCATCGGTCAGCTCGCCGACGGAATCGCCATCGACGTACACGTAACCACACGGCACGGAGCCGACGACCGCGGCCCTGCCGTGGTACAGGTCGACCACATCGCCGTCTTCGGCCAAAACCACGTTCTGCGGGTCCACGCCGGTCTTGACGGCGATCAGGCCGTTGGCCACCAGATGGCGGTTTTCGCCGTGGATCGGCATGGCGCACTTGGGCTTGACGATGTTGTACATGTACAGCAGCTCGCCCTCGTTGCAGTGGCCGGACACGTGCACGGCGGCGTTGTCGCGGTTGACGACCTTGGCGCCGAGCTGCACGAGCTTGTTGATCACCTTGTAGACGCCGTGCTCATTGCCTGGAATCAGGGAGCTGGCGAGAATCACGGTGTCGAACTCGTTGATGTGGATATCGCGGTGGTTGCCGTCGGCGATGCGGCCAAGTGCGGCCATCGGTTCGCCCTGGGAGCCGGTGCACATGAAGACGAGCTTGTCGTCCTGAATGTCGTTGGCCTGCTTCAGGTCCACGACGGTGCCTTCGGGGATGTGCAGGTAGCCGAGGTCGGCGGCGATGGACATGTTGCGCACCATCGAACGGCCGACGAACACGACCTTGCGGCCGTACTTGTGGGCGGCGTCCACCACCTGCTGCACACGGTGCACGTGGGAGGAGAAGCTGGCGACGATGATTTTGCGGGTGGCCTGGGCGAACGCTTGGTCAAGGGCCGGGCCGATGGAGGTCTCGGGCTTGACGAAGCCGGGCACCTCGGCGTTGGTGGAGTCCATCATCAGCAGGTCCACGCCCTTTTCGCCGATCTTGCCGAATTCGACGAGGTCGGTGATGCGGTGGTCGAGCGGCAGCTGGTCGAGCTTGATATCGCCCGTGTCGATCAGGGAGCCGGCCGGGGTCTTGACATAGACGGCCAGGGCGTCCGGGATGGAGTGGGTGACGTTGACGAATTCGAGGTCGAAGGGACCCACCTTGAGCTTCTCACGGCCGGCAACCTCAACCTTGGTGGGGTTCTGGTGGTGTTCCTTGCACTTGGCGTCCACGAAGGCGAGGGTCAGCTTGGAGCCGATCAGCGGGATGTCCGGGCGCAGCTTGAGCAGGTAGGGCACGCCGCCGATGTGGTCCTCGTGGCCGTGGGTGAGCACCAGGGCGTCGACCTTGTCGAGACGGTTCTTGATGTAGCTGAAATCGGGCAGGATGAGATCCACGCCCGGCTGCTCCTCCTCGGGGAAGAGCACGCCGCAGTCGATGAGCAGCAGGTGACCGTTGTATTCGATCACGTTCATGTTGCGGCCGATTTCACCCAAGCCGCCGAGCGGCGTGATGCGCATGGAGCCCTTGCGGTACTTCGGCGGGGCGATCAGCACGGCATCCTGCTGGGGTGCGGTGGCCTGCCGGGTGGCGTTGATCTTACGGGACGGCGTACGGCTGTTGGATCCGTTGGCGTTGCGGCCGCGCGCGGAACCGCGACGGCGAGAATTCGTGTTCTTGCTTGTTTTCTTTTGTTCTTGTGCCATAACCTTTTTGGGATTTCTGTTGTGGTGCCTCTGCTCTGTCATGCAGGGGCGGCGGGCTGGCAACCCGTATGCAGCGTTTCGGGCTTACAGCAGTCCGGCAGCGCGCATGCCCTCTTCAGCCTTGTCAAGCTGAGTGGCGTCGGGACCGATGTTCGGCAGACGCATGGTGGTGGAGGGGATAACGCCCTTGACCTTGAGCGCAGCCTTGGCCATGACGGCCTGATAGCCGTCGCCATTCAGCGCGTGGACAAGGGGGGCGAGCTGGTTGGCGAGGCGACGGGCGGTAGTGATATCGCCGCGATCGAATGCCTGGACAAGCTGCTGCATGGGGTTGGAGGCGACGTGGGCAATCACCGAAATGATGCCGACGGCACCGATGGAGAGGAACGGCAGGAACAGGCCGTCATCGCCGGAATACCAGGCGAGGCCGGTGCGCTGCTGCTTCTCCACTGCGGCTGCAAGATCGCCGGTGGCGTCCTTGACAGCCTTGACGTGTTCAAGTTCGGCCAGTCGGTCGTAGGTTCCGACCTTGACCTTCAAGCCGGTACGGCCGGGAACATCGTAGACGATGATCGGCTTTTCGGCGGATTCGTCGACGGCCTTGTAGTGGCCGACGATACCGTCCTGCGAGGGGCGGGAATAGTAAGGCATGACGACGAGCACCGCGTCGGCACCCGCTTCCTGAGTCTGTTCGACCATACGCACGGTGTGTGCGGTGTCGTTGGAGCCGGCGCCGGAAATCACCGGAACGTCGACGACCTCCTTGACGGCCCTGACCAGCTCGACCTTCTCATCCATATGGGTGACGGGCGATTCGCCGGTGGTGCCATTGACCACCAGACCATCCGCGCCATCGGCGACGAGGTATTTGGCGAGCTTCTGCGCGGCGGCGAAATCGACGCTGCCGTCGGATTTCATCGGGGTGACCATAGCCGGCAGAATGCGGCCGAAAGGTGCTGAATCAAGAAGGTGCATGTCATGCTCGCTCATAGTGTTCACCGTACTTCCCATTGTGGACTCTTATACTACGTACCTTGATTGTTGCTGAATGCGTGGCATTATGGCCGGAGCCGGTGGCAATGCCGTGATGCGCGTCCCGGCGCGCTTCCCTGCCTGAAATGCGGGGGCAACTACTGGTCGACTGCGGGTCGATTACAGGTCGAGGAAGTGGTCGAGGCCGATGGTCAGGCCAGCCGGAGCGTCGCCGGCGAGCTTGCGCACGGCAAGCAGGACGCCGGGCATGAAGCTGGTGCGGTCGAAGCTGTCGGCCCGAATGGTCAGCTGCTCGCCGGCGTTGCCGAAGAGCACTTCCTCGTGGGCGTTGAGGCCGCGCAGACGCACAGCGTGCACGTGGATGCCGTCGACCACCTGGCCGCGTGAGCCGCCATCGGTTTCGGTGGCGTCCGGCACGGGGGCGAGTCCTGCGGCCTTGCGCGCTTCGGCGATGCCGTGGGCGGTGTGGATGGCAGTGCCGGAGGGGGCGTCCACCTTGGTGGGGTGGTGCAGTTCGATGACTTCGGCGGATTCGAAGTATTTCGCGGCCTTGGTGGCAAAGTAGTCGGCCAGTACGGCGGAGATCGCGAAGTTAGGTGCGATGAAGACCTTCTGGGTTTCGGGCTTCGGACCGTTGGCGATGGCGGATTTGACCTGGGCGAGTTTCTCGTCGGTCCAGCCGGTGGTGCCGACCACCACGTCCACGCCTTGGCCGATCAGGGTCAGCACGTTGTTCAGGCTGACGGACGGCACGGTGAATTCGACGACCACATCGGTGTTGTCGGTGGTGATCTGGGTCAGGTCGTCGCCGGCATCCAATGCGAGCGCCAGCTGCGTATCCTCGGCGTTGTTCACCGCTTCGACCACGTGCAAGCCCATGCGGCCCTTTGCTCCGACCACCGAAACCTTGATCATGTCTTCTTCCCTGTCTACCCGTACCTGCCCGGCAATGTACCCGGGACGTTTTCCAATCGGCAATCAGCCTATCACCGCCAAGCCCTCACGCCAATACCCCGTCCACAGAATCAAGCTCCCTCTGACGAGCCGAACCGTGAAGTCGAGCTCCCTCTGATGAGCCGAACCGTGAAGAAAACGCCGGAGGCGTTTTTAGGTGAGGGCGAACGACAGTGAGCAATAATTCAGTTGGCTGAAAGCCATCATTAATTGCGTTCGAGCTGGACGCGAAGCGGACTGAGGGAGAGACCCCGGCGAAGCCGCCAACCATCCATCGGGCGTAGCCCGATCCCGTTTCACCCACGCCGCTTGGCCAAGGCCCATCCGGCCAACGCCAATGGCACGGACGCCAGCGTGAAGATGAATGGCAGCATCATGCCCACATGAGGGTTGGAGGCGTCAAGCACAATGCCGGCCACGGACGAGCCGATCGACGTGCCGACCGTGCCTGCGGTGGTTACCCAGCTCAGTCCTTCGGTCAGGGATTCCGCCGGCACCAGATCCTTGACGATGAGGTTGCCGGTGGCGAACGTCGGCGAGACGGTCAGGCCGGCGAGGATTTCGAAGACGCCCAGCAGGATGAGATTGTCCATTGACAGCCGGAAGAACACGTAGCCAACGGTCAGCAGCGACAGGAACATCACCATATGCGCCCAATGGGAGCCTTTGAGTTGGCAAGAGCCGAACACCAGCGCGCCGATGCACGAGCCGACCGCGAACATCGCCAATTGCAGACCGAGGAAGGGCTCAAGTCCCATGGATTTCATGGTGGCGGTAATGGACACGTCGAAGGACGTGAAGCTCATATTGAACACGATGAACACGGCGAGCAACGGCAGTACGCCGGCATAGAGCAATACACTCTTGGGCTTGGCACCGCTGCGTTTGAGTTGGCGCAGGGTCAGCTGGTCGGCATCTTCGCTTGCAGCGGGGCTGCCGTCATCGTGCGCGGCCACGCTGACCTGTTCCACGATGACCGGCGGCTGGGTGGATTTCAGCGAGAAGAATATGGTGCCGCCGATGCCGCATGCCACGGTGGGCACGAACAGTTGGGATACCGGATGCACGGAGGTGGCCAGCCAAGCCGCCAGAATCGGCCCCAGAATAAAGACGATCTCGTCAATGGCGGCTTCCATGGCGTAGGCCGTGTTGAGCAGCTGTTCGCCATCTTCCACACCGCGCAACGCATAGGACCAACGGGTTCGGACCAATGCGCCGAATGAGAACTGCGTCAGACCCATGATGATGGCCAGGGCGAACAGCAGCGGAATCGGCACGCGCACCAACGCCGCGAAGGCGAAGGCGAGCATGGCCACGATCTGCACGGCGAGCGCAAGCCGGCCCACGCGGGCTTGGCCGAAACGGTCGAAGGCGCGGGCGTAGAACGGGGTGACGCAGCTCATGGCCAGCACATAGGCGGCGCTCATGGTGCCGGCGATGGTCCAATTGTCGTAGAGATGGTTGAGCGCCAGAACGATGCCGAGACTCATCATGGAAATCGGCAATCGTGCCACCGCACCGGACAGGCAGAACGCCTTGGCTCCGGGCAGCATGAACAGGCGCTGATAGGGCGAGTGGGCAGCGGACGACTTCGAAACCGCGCGAGTCGTGGACACAATAACTCCTTACTGGTGCGTTGTCCGGCACGTGCGCCCGCCCACACGTGCCATCCGAGGGTAGCGGTTCCCCAGCAACGTCACGCGGTGCGTTTCAACCGCGGACCGGTACGTGGCCAGTCGTCCTCATCGTCGGAGATGCCTTGCGATGCATAAGGTCTCTCCACCGGTGAAGGCCGTCCGATGCTGTACAGGTCATGAGCCTTTGGGCTCAGTCGTTGTCAGATTGTTCGGGAATGCCGGAGCTCAACTCGGTAAGGATTTCCTGTTTGGTTTTCGCACGGGCGTGAAGCTCGCGCAAGCCCTCGTCGGGCTCACTGACATAGTAGAGAGTGGCGTCGATACTGTCCAATTCCACACCTTCGACCGCTGCCAGCAGCAGTCGGTACATGTCGAGCTGGGCAAGTTTGCGGGTGATGTCGTCTGGCTTGGTGGGCCGACGACCGGTTTTCCAGTCGACCACGGTAAAGCGTGCGGTGGTGCTGGACGGGTCAAGTCCACCGATGAATACCGCATCGAGTTTGCCATTGACTAGGCCCACGCCCGGCACGTCCACGACAATGGCACGCTCCGTCCACGCCGGGATGCGCTTGGCCCACGATGATTCGGCCAGTCTGCGCTGCCACGCCACCAGCTTGGACTCGGTGGCATTGTCGCTACTTATGGAAGTGGCGGAGGCGGCGGATACGGCGGATGCGGATTGTTGAGCCGTGGGCTGTGGGACAGCGGGCTGCCGTGTGGATGGCTTGCGGCATTGCCGCTCCCGTTCGGCCAAATCGGCCAACATGGCTTCCCGGGAAACGAATCCCGCATCCTGACCTGTATGCGGCATACTTGATTCGGCTTCATATGCCAGTACCGCTTCATCCGGCTTACCGGCATTGATGAATTGCTCAGCCCACGCATGGAACTGCGTGCCGGCTTCGGCCGCCGGAGACGATATTCGTGGAATCGGACGGATAATGCTACGCCAGTAGAGGCGCTCCTCCCGTTCGCTCATGCCACCTACGCGGGCTTGCAGGCTTGTCACGTTCTGACGTCCGGCGGCCAGAATGCGTTGCGCCTTGGCTTTGACTGCCTCATCAAGCGACTGGCCGCTGGCGGCATCGGCCATCAAATCGGCGTCGTCCACCAGCAATTGCGCCCGTTGCAGCAGTGGACCGGCGTCTTGGTGCTGCTCAAGTGACGAGGAATCTGCGGCGATAACATCGATGCCACGTGACAGCTGTTCATGCACTGCGTCGCTGAGGGTAGCCGGCCACGGCAATTCGACAGCGGCATCCGTCTGCGTAATCGGCGTCTGCCATGCCTCCCCCACCACGGCGTCACCGTATGCCGCGGCATGCTCTCCGATAAAGAACCCTTCGGGAGGGGCAATCGCTTCGCCTTGCGCCGAGATCAGCATGGGCTTCCCGGCATTGGCGGCTTGCAGCCGTTCCACACAGTCCTGAGCCGATATCGCATGTTCACGGGCTTGGAGCGCGTCATGCACTTCAAGCCAGAAATTGGATGGCTGAGCGGCGCGAGAGCCTTTGGGCACCACTGACGGGTCCCGCCCGGATTCGCCCGTATAGGCGCAATAGGTCATCAGGGCATCTTCTCGCGCACGGGTAAGCGCCACATACATCAATCGACGTTCGTCGGCATGCAGCCGGCGCCCATATTCCTCCGCCTGCGTCAAATACCAGCCGGATGCATCCACTTCTTCCACGCCATCGCCGAATTCGCGCATGGAGCCGAACACTTCATCATCAATAAGCTCCACATCATCCAAAGCCGCCAACGATGCGATGGGGTCGGCTTCCACATCGGTATCATGGGGGAATCGCGGCAGAATGCCGGCATCGGCACGCATAGGCACGGGTACGGCGGTGGGGTTGGTGAGCCAGGAGTCGGCGGTCTCATGATATTCGGGTGCGGTCCAGTGACCTTGCTCGGTGCCTCCCGTATGGTGCTCGTCCAGCACGATCTTGAGATGGTCGCCCTGATTGCTGGGGAATCCGACGGCGGTAAGCCCCACTACCGCAACGGCATCCCATTCCAACCCTTTGGACTGGTGTACGGTCATCAGTTCCACATCCACCGGAGCGTCAGGGAGACTGGCGGCTTCATCCTCCACCGAAGCCAGATGATCCACCCATGTGATGAACCCATGCAACGAGGGAGTTTGCTCAGCGGCAATCTCTTGCGTGTACGTATCCACCAAATCCACAATCGCATCCATAGGCATATGCGCCAAAGCGGGATTGGCGCGGTGCTGCGGATTATGCAGCACACCGGCCAATACGGTGTCGATGTCAAGATCCAACGCTTCTATGCCGGCGCGAATCACGTCGCCCAGTGGCCGCCCGACGGCATCATGCACCTGACGGAGCATCACCGCGGCCCGGGTTATGGCGTTGCGCCCGTGTGCGCTCAACCGTTCAAGCAGTTTTATCAGGTCGCCGCGTAGCAATACGTCTGGCAGGAATACCGCATTGGCCACCTGATCGCGGTACTCACGCACCACAGCCGCCCATTCATTCGCTGGTGTATCCGGTTGGGCAAGGCCGGCCTGCACCAATGCTTGGAAGCGTTGTTCCGTGTTCTGTTCTTCAGCAAAACGGGCCAACATGGTCAAATCCGCTGCGGACATGGTGAATCGTGGCGTGGCCAGCAAGCGCATCAGCGATCCCGTATCGGTGTGGTCGGCGGCCACGTGCAGCAACGCCATCAGATCGCGGATTTCCGGACGTTCCAACAGCGCGGAATAGCCGACCACGAATGTGGTCAATCCGGCCTGTTCCAATGCCGCCTGATATTCGGGCATATGTGATTTGGACCGAAACAGCACGGCGACCGGCGCTTTCTGTTCGCCCGGCATCTGTTCCTGTTGTTCGGCTGCGGAACGGTGCCGTGCGATGGCCGTCTTGCAGAAACGCACTACGGCGTCGATCTCCTGCCCGGCCGTGGCGAAGCCCAGTACTCCCAATGTTCCTTCGGGGGCATCAGGCATGGGGTCGAGCGATGAGACATCGACCTCACGCATCAATGAGCTGGAAGGACGCGACGGATTGGAGCGCAACGGCAGCGTGAGATTATTGGCGGCTTCGAGCACTATACGGCTGTTTCGCCTGGTGACGGACAGCGGGAATGGCTTGTATCCGGCAGACAGGTGGAAATCTTGCTGGAACATACGGAATGCACCAGGGCTGGCACCACGCCATGCGTAAATCGACTGGAACGGATCACCCACCGCGTTGACGGCGGACCTCTGTGACGCATCCACGTGGAACAGTGCTGCCAGCAGAGCGGCCTGCGTGGTGGAGGTGTCCTGATATTCGTCGAGCAGCACGTGGCTGTACCTGCGGCGCGTACGCTCTCCGATGGAGGGGAAGCGCTCGATAAGCTGATACGCGGCAATGGTGAAGTCGGAGAATTCGGCCATATTGCGTTCCCGCTTGGCTTGGGCATAGGCCTCCACCAGCTGGAGCAGAATATCGCGTTTGCGTGTGGTCTCCAGCAGCGCACCGCAATGATAGGTGCAGCGGGCGTTCGGCACGGTCATCGGGCTTGGCTTGCCAGCTGGCGTCGGTATCTTTCTTCAGTCGTTTGATCTTGGGGATTTTCGGCTCGTCCTCGGGCATGGGTTCGTCTGCAACGGCTTGTTGCAATCGATTGATGAATGCCGAATCCCATTGCCGTACTCGATTGATCGCATCATCGAAGCTGGTGCAGCCGGCACCGATCATGGCACTGCCAATGGCATCCGACAACGCCAGAACACGGTTCGCCAAACTGGAGAAGGCGCCAAAATCCTCACTGAACGCCAGATCCATGTGACTGTCGATGACTTCGGTGGCCAGTTGAAGCGCTCCGGCTGCGCTCAATGGTTGCGTGTTCTGATCGAATCCGACAAGCAGTCCATATTGGCGCACGATGGTCTGGAAGAAGGCGTCATACGTGAAAATGGCCGGCTTGAGGAATGCCCGATCAGACACCGTGGCGGTCGTAGAGCCCGCCATATCACCGGCCACTGCGGCGGAGACGCGTTCCAGCAGTTCGCCTGCGGCCTTGCGTGTGAAGGTCAGGCCAAGGATGCGTTCAGGTGCCACACCTCGATTGATAAGCGCGATGATGCGTTGGGTCATCGTAAAGGTTTTGCCGGAACCGGCACCGGCAACCACCAATACGTCAGCATCGACTGGCGCATCGATGATGGCGGCCTGTTCCGCACTGGGAGTGAACGTGCTCATGCTTGCCTCGTTTCGAAAATCGTGTCGATCTGGCCTGCACAGGCAGGGCAGACGTTCTTCATACGGCAGAATCCGATATGGGTGTCTTGCGGATGGGCCTCGATGATGGCTGATCTGCTGGCCGCCGCGGCATAGAATACGCGGGCGATCATGGTCAGCGACCATAACGTCTGCGTACCGGCGAGCGCGGCGAATTGCGCCCACGCTTCGGCACTCACACCTTCGGGAGGAGTAGCCGGATCTATGGCGGGTATGTCGAAGAAACGGTTGGGGTCTTTGTACCAGTATCGGGGCGTGAACGGTTCGGCATTCAACGAGCCATCAGTGAACAGCGGCGGCTGGAAGGCACCTTCCGGAGCGTAGCTTCTGGCTGGTGCCGCATTCTGCCCGACATGGAATAGCACGCTTTGGCTGATATGCGGCATTGCGGCAAGTGCCTTGGCACCGCGCGGCCCGTCTTCGGGGAACACGAGGCCAAGCTGATAGCACACGAGCTGCAAATCATTGAAAATCTGTTTGACCGTGGGCGTTCTGCCTGTTTTGTAGTCAATGAGGCGAATGCATTCGCCGCCGTCTGCGAGTACGCGGGTTTCCATACGGTCGATGCGCCCGGACAGTCTCACGGTCAGATGCTCGTCCATGCCTTCCGGCCACCCTCCGACCAGTGCTCCCATCAGACGGACCAGCGTGTTCCGACCGATTGGGTGCAGGCCGGGCACGGCATTGTATGCGTCGAGTATGTCACGCACATCGAATCGTGCGGCAAACTCCCGTTCGCATTCGGCACCGGCCAATGCGCCAATGCTGAAGTTGCTGGAGTTCTTGCCAAGATACGTTTCCGGATCGGCATCGCTGCGCACAAAGTAATCGGCGATGTTGCGCAGGGTATCCGCCGCGGACTCGTCCTTACGGGTGGCCTCATAGCGGTTCCGGGTGTCGGCTATGGCATTCGGATCAGGACGTTTGCTCTGATAGATGGCATTAAGCCGTGCCGAGACAGCCTCGATGCGACGTTCCGTGCCGGCCGTGGAGTCCAAGCCCAGTGCGGCCAACGCCTGGGCATTGTGGGAAAGATGGTCCAGCCCTTCCTCGCTGCCTTGCTGCGCAACCGCATGGATGAGGGTTCCGAAACTGGTGGCCACGGAGCTGGGGCGAGGACCGGCGAACCGGTTCTCCAGCATCCAGCACACCGGGCACGCCCATAGGCTGTCGACCGCCGATGGAGATAAGGTGACCATGGGCGCGGCCTGCGCATCCGTCTTGCCTTTCCCTGTTTGGATACCGTCAGGCTGTACACCACCAGATGACGCGCTGTCGGATGAGGCACTGTCAGATGAGGTATCGCCAGATGACGCACCGCCAGATGACGCACCGCCAGATGACGCGCTATCCGATTGGGCCGGCGATTCCACAAACGCCCAGCTCTGCGGATTTGCGGCGCGCACACCATGCTCTAACAGGAGTGTCAACGCAATCGCGGCGTCCTTTGCGGCAGCCTGCTGCGGTTGAGCAGTGGCCAGAACCGCGCGGGCGGCGCTGACCAACCCACGTGGGTCGGCGTCCAATCCGGCCAGATCATATTCGGCGAATCCCGCATGTGCCCCCACTGTGGTGAAAGGCGCCTGTTGCCGGTTGCGCGGATAGTATTCCGGCAGATACCCGAAGAGAAAGTCCGAGGGGCTCATGCTGTCGTTCCATACCGCGCTGATCATGATTCGCCGTGCACGGGTCAGCGCGACCAGGAAACTCTTCTTCTCGCCCGACAATACAGCCGCGAACCGCGGATCATGCCCGGTTTTGTCGCTTTCTTCAAGCGCTCCCCTCAGCACGAGCTCGGCAAGGTCTTCACCACCGAACATGGTGTTGCGCCCGGCGAGGTTCGGCCACACGTCTTGCTGGACCACCGGTATCCACGCATATTCCCAGTGGCGTCCGGCCGCGCCTGCCGGCGTAGTCAATGTCACCGCGTCTTCCACCGGTCCTATGTGGGCCAAGGAATCGGCCTGCACTTCCATGCCCCGAACCTGTGCCATGAATGACGTGATGTCTCGACTGGCGGTGGAATCATCGGCGAACTGGAACAGGCGCATTGCCGCGTCCAGCCGGTCATTGGCCGTACGCCCCTCTGCCGTGTTGAATAATGCCGCACGCTGCCAGACCGGTGCCAGACCGGTGGCGTTCCACGCAACAGACAGCGCATAGCGCGGCTGTACGCGCTGGCTTGCCGGCAGCCGCTCCAAGCCGGAAGCAACGCTGCCCACCAGATGCCACAGGTTCGCAAAAGCGCGGGCCTGAGGGTCGTTGCCGAGCACCGCGTGGATGGATGCGAGCGCAGCCTGCGCCGGCGCGGCGGCATCATCAATGGCAAGCATCACGTACAGCGCGTCAACGCCAAAGGCCAAGTCATCGCCGGACGGTTCACCGAGTATTTCGACAGACACTGGCAACGAAGTCACTGACGACGAAACCGCTGACGTCGAAACCACTGACGAGGATGTTTCACGACCTGTTTCACACCGTGTTTCATGGTATGTTTCACGCAATGTTTCCCATGCCGTCGTCAGAGAGGTCAGCATGGCATCATCCGTGGCGAGATGCGCCAGCGACTCCAACGACCCCATGGCCGATTCGATCGGCGCAAGCCTTGCGGGACGCCCCTGACCGGGTTTGGCCCCGGCACTCACCAACGGGCCGTTCATCAACGTGGCCACTCTAGTCCTTATATATGCCGCGCAGGAAGCCAACGTCATCTGGCATTCCGCCATCCCCTCGGCACGCAATCGGGCAAGCTCCACAAGCGCGAACAATCCCTGCACGAAAGTCTCGTCCTTCAAAGGACGGGTGACCGACGAATACCGCACCGGTACACCATCTCGGCGCAGTCGTTCGCCGAACAGCCGCACGGCGGCATTGTCGTGGGTGATGACCGCCATGTCGTTCCACCGAATATGCCGGTCAAGATGCGCCCGCTTGATGCGCCAGACCACATCATCCAGCTCCTCACGTGAGGATCGGTACAGGCCGGCGGTCACCGTGCCGTCCGCCTGATAATTCGCTGCATCGACTCCGCCCAGTATGGCGGTCAGCTTGCCGGGACGCTCGGCCGGAGGCAGCGGCTCGTCTTCCGGCGAGGGAATCGACAGCGAAATACGAGACGCGATCACATCAGCCATCGTCATGTGCGACTGATCAGCGACGGCACTGCCGCCAACCAGCTGTTCTTCCTTGGCCTTCAGCCGCCCTTCCACGGCACGGCGCATCAGATATTCCGGATACGATCCGCGGAAGGTCTGCACCGATTCATCCGGGTTGCCGACCAGCACCAACTTGACGCCGGCATTCCCCAACTCCTCCAAGAAGCGCATGCCGGCCAGCGTGGTGTCTTGAACATCATCCACAACCAGCAGCCGGGGCAAGCCCAACGCCTCCACACACATAGGCCGGTCGGAATCATCCGCGTGATCGGCGGCGAATGCCTCACGCACCACACGAGCGCCTGCCACCAGCAAATACGAGGCATCCAAACGGTATTGCCCCGGATATACCGCGCTTTGGGCTGCAATATATTCACGGCGCAACGCGAAAGCCAAACGCCATTGCACCGACAATCGCGCGTCCTCCGTCACGGCGTCCAAGAGACGTGGCTCTTCGTGAACGCCTACACCGAGCTCATCCAATCGGGCCAGCATATCGCGCAACTGGCTGATAAACGCATCTGAAATACCTCGCGTGAACCTATCCGCGCTGGTCGAGCCGCCTGCCGACGTCGGAGACGGCGAATCCGACCCTTGTTGCGAGAGGCTTGATTGTGCGGAAGCGGCCGAGCCGGGCATCTCGCCGGCACCGGCATCGCGTATGAGTCTCGCCCAGTCATCCTGGGCAAAGTAGACGCGCAGCAAATCACAGGTGCCGCAATCATCTCCCGCTACGGCATGGCGCAGATGCACGGCCATGACTTGACGCAGCAAAGCATCCTGTTCCGCACCGTTCAGCAATCGAGGCGACGGCAATCCAGTTCCCTCGCGCGAAGCCGATATGGCCCGGAATGCCACGGCACCCAGCGTGGTGACCGGCCTGGCCTGCACGGAAAACCCGAGCTCACGAATCACCCGATTGCCCAATGCGTCGGCGGCCACACGGCCGGATACGGCCATCACCGCCTGCGTGCCACCGTAGCGGCGCAGCCCCGCCATCAACACCGATAAGGCGAATTCAGTTTTGCCGCTTCCAGGCGTGCCGACAATCAGCCTCGCCGCTCCATCACGGTCGATGCCGTCCAGCACTGTTCCAGGTTCAAGTCTCGTCATCATGGCTCCAGCCTAAACCCGACCGTCACAGAGGGAAAAATTTTACCGAACCCGACGAAGAATCGTACCCTTGACGGTATCCTGTAGAACGAATGCAGGGAGAGCGCATTTTCCAAGGAGGGAGGGAACAGATGGACAACATTCCGATGAGACCGCCGAAGCTGCCCGGATATGATTTCGTCCAGATGTTGGGAAGCGGTGCCACCGCCACGGTGTACCTATATAACCAGCGTATGCCCGCACGCCCGGTGGCGGTAAAGGCCAGCGCCAAAACCCTTGACCCACGGGCCGCTGCCCTGTTCAACCGCGAGGCCAACTTCATGGCCAAGCTGTCATCCCACCCGTACATTCTGCCGGTATATGGTGCCGGCGTCACCTCCGATGGCCATGGCTACATCGTCATCGAATATGCGCCGGGCGGCACCTACAACAGCATCATGAAGGCCCGGTCCATGACCTGCGAGCAGGTACTCGACCTCGGTATCAAGCTGTCAAGCGCGCTGTTCACCGCGCATCGCAGCAATATCATCCATCACGACATCAAGCCCAGCAACATTCTCATCACCTCGCAGGGCTTGCCTGTTCTGGGTGATTTCGGTATCTCCACCGATGTGTATGACCGCACCGAAACCGGATTCTCGCCGCCGTGGGCACCGCCTGAGGTGCTTCAGCATCTGACCAATGGTTCGGAAGCCGCCGACATCTATTCACTGGCGGCCACCCTGTACGCCATGTTCGTCGGCTGCTCGCCATTCCAGCACGATTATCACCCGCGTTCGCAATCGGAACTGACTTCGCTGATCGTCAACCAGCCATTGCCTCGCCTCAACCGCCCCGACGTGCCGGCCGATGTGGAAGCGGTGCTGCGCCGGGCCCTGAACAAGGACCCCGACCAGCGGTACTACTCCGCGTTGGAGTTCGCACGTGCCATGCAGCGTGTGCAATTCGCATATTTCGGGCATGCCACTCCCGTTACCGTGGAAGGGATGCCGGCCTATCCCAAAGACATCGAGCGTCGGCGCCGGGCCACGGACCAGCGAGATCAGATCACCCGTTCGTCACGGCGATGGGTCAAACCGGTGGGTATTACCGTCGGTATACTTGCGGCGATCACCGCAGCGGCACTGATATTCGCCTTCGTGGTCGTTCCCCGCATGGACAGCGCCACCGGATCAGATACCAAACAGGTGGCGACGCCCGGCACCAAGGATGATGACAACAACCGCAATAATCAGGATGACGTGATCACCGATACCGCGAACGCCCAGATTCCTTCCCCGGAGAATCTGAACGGCACCTATGCGGCGGATGGGTCATCCGTGACGTTCACCTGGACGAATCCAGACCCGCAAAGCGGTGATACCTATGCGTGGGCCATAGTGCAGGGCAGCAATACCGACCAGAGCGCGCAAACCGTCACAACGTCAGATCCCACGGTGACCGTCAACGCGCAGGAAGGCTCGCAGACCTGCATTCAGGTGTCCATTGTGCGCAAGAACCGCCAGATGTCCGTCAGCCCCGCCATCGCCTGTGCGGCCAAGCCGCAAGAATGATCCGCTCGCCACTGCCGGGCATGCCACCTTGGCATTGCGTATCGCATCAGACGTGCGCCCAGCAGCGGCGAATTCACCAAATGGACAACAGGAACGGCAGGTATCGGAACCGTAAAGCGTTGTCATTACACCAGCAACCAGAGAAAACAGGGGTCAGGGAGTTCAGATGGCCACATCGTCCCAGTCATACGATCGTCGCCGACGCATCAGCGCGGCTTTGCGCCGCCTTATGCCCTCCGGAGGGCATACGTGGACGGTTCCCGTAATCACGCTCCTGCTGCTTCTGGGACTTGTTGCCGGCGCGGTGATCATGAGCACCGTCACGCGCCGCCATGTGCAACTGGACGATGGCACCGTATGGGTCACTTCGCTGAAAAACCAGAAGGCCGCACGATTCAACGTAAAGAACAAGGAGGCCGACGCCGGCGTCTCCTCCTCCGCCCCACGATTGGACATCGCACAGCATAATGGCGACACCATCCTGACCGAAACGACCAAAGCCTCCACCATCAAGGCATCCACGGTCAGCACCGGTGTCAAGACCGACATCAAAGCCAACACCACCACTGTGGTCGGCGGGGATACCGCAGCCCTGATCAACGAGAAGACCGGCAATGTGTGGACCGGCTTGTCGGAAAACCTTGATTCCGTGACCCCCACCACTTCCGATCCGAAAATAAAGCTGGGCGAGGGCGGGCGCATCGCAGTAACCCACGATGGCAAGGTCTACGGATACCGTCCATCCGACGGTATGGTGCTGCGTCTTGACAATCCCAGCAGCGCCAAGGCCAAAACCCTCGAATCGCTGACCGACGGCAAGCAGCAGACCGTTGAAAGCTTTACCGTCATCGGGAGCACGCCGGTAATCGCAACCGGCAAAACCGTCATATTCAAGGGCGGCCGCGTCGATGTCGACACGACCGGCACCCTCACCCTTCAGGAGCCTCCCACCGATGACATACAGTCCGATTGGGTGGCCGCGGCATCACCGAGAGGCCTTGCGCTTATCCCGTTGAAGTCCAATGCCAAGGCGAATTTCATAGCCAACGGGGGCAAGGCGAATCCAGCACGACCGGTATCGTCCAAGGGCTGCGTGTACTCGGCTTGGAGCCAGAAGGCCAGCAACTACATTCGCGCCTGCTCCCCCACGGATACCAGCGTCAAGCCGCAAACCCTCGAATCCGTCAATACTACTTCCGAATTGGTGTTCCGCACCAACCATCGCCTTGTGGTGCTCAACGACACGGTTAACGGCAATGTGTGGAACCCTGAGGATTCCACCAAAGTCATCAAAATACAGTGGAACAAAATACAGACCGAGCAGACCGAGAAAGAACAGCAGAACAACGACTCGGCCAACAACCACCGCGACTTCTCCAAGACCTGTTCCGCACAATCCGGCCAAATCAAAGCCGAGGATGATGAAATCGGCGCACGAGCCGGTTCGGAACAGATTCTCGACGCGCTGCGCAATGACGAGCAGACCGATTGTTCCGTACTGAAAATCACCAAGGTTGGCGCACCAAACAACAAAGACGTCACCATTTCGCCGATTTACGACGGCCGGTATCTGCAACTCGATGCCTCCGCCGCATCCGCAGGCACCGTTACCTTTACTTACGATATTTCCGATGGTCGCGGCCAGACCTCTTCCGCCACGGTGACCGTAACCCTGAATGATGGAGGCAACCACGCTCCCGTACAGTTCGACACTCCTCCCGAGATCGATGTGGAGCAGGGAGCCAGTTATACCGCCAATGCGCTGAGCAGCTTCAACGATCCGGATGGAGACCCGCTCACTCTGGTCTCCGCTGTGGCCCAGAACACCGACCAGGTGCAGGTGTCCACCCGAGCCGACGGCCAGCTTACGTTCAACACCGGTGCGCTGGCGTCGGGACGTGTGGGCGTCGAGGTCACCGTCTCCGACGGCACGGCAACCGGCACCGGCATGGTGTATTTCTCGGTCAAGCCCGCGAACACCTTGGCCGCGGTCATCGACCCGGTAGCGAAAACCACCGTTCCCAACACGGATACCGTCGTCAAGCTGTCCTCTTATGTGCATGGCACTTCCTTGCAGCCGGCACAACTGACTCAGGTGGATACGCCCAACGGCGCTTCGACGACCACCAATGCGGCGGATATGTCGTTGACGTTCAAGGCCACCAATCCCGGCACCTATTATGTGCCCTACATCATTACTCAAGGTTCGATTCCGGCCACCGGATTGGCTCGAGTCGAGGTGCAGCCTGCCACCGGCGAGGCCGCCAAACCGGTTGCCGCCAACGATGTCGCCCTGCTTGGCGCGGATAATACCGCCATTGTGGAGCCGCTCACCAATGACGTCGATCCGATGGGCGGTGTGCTGTCCGTCACCACGGTGAGCGCACCGGCCGACTCCGGCATCAAGGTTGGTCTCGTCAGCCATAAGCGCGTGTATATCCCCGCGCGTCAGGTGCCCACGAAGCCCGTCGCCCTTACCTACACCGTGGCCAACGCCTCCGGAACCGCCAAGGGCACCATCGTGTTGCAGCCGCCGGCTCTGGCCACCTCGAATTCAGTGCCCAAGGCCAGCAATATCAATGCCCAGGTGCGTACCGACGGCATCGTGTCCGTGGATGTGCTTGACCATGTGGCCTACTCGGATGGCACCACGGTCAAACTCAAGAACAACCTGCAATACGACAAGGGGACGTTCAAGGGTCTGGCCTTCGTCTCTGGAGACACGGTCCGCTACCAAGCATCCAGCGAGACCGGCAACTTCCCCATCACCTATACGGTTGAAGACAATCTGGGTAATGTGGCTTCCGCCAATATCACCATTACCGTGCATAAGAGCGACGCAGCGAGCAAGGCCGCGCCAACCCCGCATGACGCCGAAGCGCAGGTTGCCGCCGGGCAGAAGGTCCGCATCCCCATCACACTGACCGGCATAGACACGGATGGCGACGACGATCAGCTGTTGGGTCTGGGCAACAAGGCACCCACGCTGGGCCGCATATCCGAAGTCGGTTCCGACTACTTGGTCTATGAAGCGTATCCGGATTCGTCCGGCACCGACACCTTCTCCTATGCCGTGGAGGATTGGACCGGTCAGCGCGCACAGGCGCAGATCCGCGTGGGCGTATTCCAAGGATCGTCCGACTCCGGCGTATACGCCAGGGATGACGAAATCACGTTGAGGCCCAATACGGCCGCAACCGTGCCGGTCGCGCAGAACGACATCTCCGGCGACAACACCAATCTGACCGTCGACAAGCATGTCGAGGTCCAAGGTCTCGACGGGGTGAGCGTGAAAGACAATATGATCTCCTTCACCACGCCCGGCAGCGCCACCACCGACTATATCGCCTACACGGTCAAAGACAAGGCCGGCTTGTCCGATACGGCCACCCTCACGGTAAACGTGGATCCGAGTGCCGCCATCGAGCCGCCTACCGCCTACGACTATCGTGTGCCGTCCGCCGCCACCATCGATAAGAAGTCCGTGGATGTGGATGTTTCCCAGTGGATCGCCAATCCTTCCGGCACAGCCAATGAGCTCAAGGTCGGCGTGCATCCCTCCGCCAGCGCTCACGCTCACGTCAAGGGCGGCGAGCATTCGACCACCATCACCGTCGACCTGACGTCACAGGCGCGAGCCGTGCCTTACACGGTGACCAATACGAAATACAACATCACCTCCACCGCATTCATCCAGGTACCGGCCTATGGTGTCTTTCCGCCCACGCTGCGTCCCAAGGCACCGGAATTGAAGGTCAACTCGCGCGAGACCATTGAAATCAACATCAATGACTATGTCCGCGTCGGCGCCGGCAAGGAACCGTATATCGAAAGCGCTGATTCCGTCAGCGCCACCAAGGCTTCCAACTCCGATTTCTACGTGAACGACAAGACCCTGAAGTTCACTGCGGCAAAAGACTACGCAGGCCCCGCCTCCATTACCTTTACCGCTGTGGATGGCAAGCAGGGATCGGATAAGACCAAGATCATCAATTCCGCAGTGATCACTCTCCAGATCACGGTGATAGGCCGCGATGTGCCGCCGCCCACGTTCTCGTCCTCCACTATTGATGTCGAGGCGGGCGCGGACCCCAAGACCGTTGATCTGACGGCGCTCACCCATGCACCGTCCGGCGTGTATGACGACGAAAAGCAATACACGTATTCCGGTGGAAGCTCATCATCCAGGCAAATCACCGCAAACCTGTCCCGTTCCGGTAGCTTGCAGGTTTCCGCCACCAAGGATGCCGCTCCTGGCACCACCGCGTCCATTCCCGTGCAAATCGCATACGGCGCGGGCACCGTGAATGCCGGTGTGACCGTGCGCGTAGTGTCTTCGACCCGTCCGCTGACACGCGTCGGCAACAAGACGTTGAAGATCAAGGCCGGTGCCAGCGATGCCGTGAACGTGCTTACCGGCGCGTACAATCCGTTCCCCGACACTCCGCTGACGGTGACCGGATGCACGTCCGATGGCGCGTCGAAGCTGACGGTGGATTGCCCGTCCAACGGCGTGGTGTCCATCAGGGCGGCTTCCGACATCGGCGCGAGTACCAACAAGGTGGTCGTCACCGTGCGCGACGCCACCAAAACAAAGGAACGTGAGGTGACCGGCACCATCAGCGTTTCGGTGATGGACAAGCCTGATGCGCCGCTGCTTTCCGCGGTGTCCGGCGACCCGCAGGATGGCGCCGTGAATCTGAGCTGGACGGCCGGTTCGGCCAACGGCAGCCCGATCACCGAATACAAGGTGATGTGGGGCGGAGACGCGTCCGGCGAGCGCTCGTGTGGGCAGAAAACCTCCTGTCTCATCGACGGGTTGAAGAACGGCAAGACCTACTCGTT
>OLPS01001562.1_pt1 | contig 23532 bp, 17 predicted proteins | sample 1673071 | NCBI WGS metagenome assembly OLPS01 (sample SAMEA3136752, study PRJEB25190) | human gut metagenome | reverse complement strand
CCCAGCAGCCGCTGGCGGCGGTTGTCCGGCGCAGGGGAGACCGTCAGCACGCCGCATGCGCGCAGCCGCTCCACCGCCGCCGATACATTGGATTTTGCCAGTCCGCGGTAGCGGCAGATGTCGCTGGCCGTGCGGCAGTCTGGATTGTTGTGCAGAAACAGCAGGATGTCAATTTCCAGCTGGTTCAGCCCGTACTGTACGGAAGCAGCCTCAAACCGCGCTGCATGGTACTTTTTGTAGTGCTGTACGTAGCTCAATATGGGCAGCAACTGCGTCACTCCTTTGCAAGACTCAAATAGAACGGTTCTAATTATAACCATTTGCACAGCAAATGTCAATACTTCCTGTTAAAAAGCAAACATCAGAGAGGTACAGCCGCGCCGCGCCAGGCTATACCGGATACATAGAAAAAAGAGGATGCGGACGGATCCGCACCCTCTAAAACAAAAACAAACCCGAAACAATGCTTCACGAAGAAGATTGAGCTCGGATTTGCACAATATGGTGGACCTGGAGGGATTCGAACCCTTGACCTCTCGGATGCGAACCGAACGCTCTCCCAACTGAGCTACAGGCCCATGTCATTTCGACTTGATAAGTGTACCTCTTTTCTGCCAAAAAGTCAAGGGGGTAATGCAGATTTTGTTTGCAAGCGCCGGACATATCCTGTAACATACGAATTTATATTGTAACAGGTGCAATCCGCCTGCATCTTGCGCTTCTCTTTATATAATGCTATAATGGTACAAATCTTGCAGTGCCCGTATAAAAACGTATAGGCAATGTGGATTGAATCCAGCGCGTGGGTTGAATTATAGTAGTCTCATTAAAGGTACAAGAATTCAACCTATGTGGGGAGGAAACCTTATGCAAGGCAAGCTGATTGCAAGCTACCGGCGGGAGCTTTCTGCGCTGGATGACCTGCAATGCGCCGGAACCGTGACCTATACGCTGACACAGGAGGCGGATGCGTTTGTCATCACTTGTCCAGCGCGACGGGGCACGGGCAGCGGCGTGTATGCTGTGTGAGATAGAGGAGGAGCGCGCGGGGATGCTGACCCGTTTCCTGTACGAAAACGCCGTGGAGCCTGCGCAGATCTCCGCGGTACTGCATGACCTCTGTGGATCGAAGGTGGGCTGACATGGCGGTGTTGCTGCATGACCGTCCGGAAGCAGCCGGACAAAAGCAGAGAGAGGCGCTCAGGCTGCCCCGGACCTCCGCCGTGGTGGCACTGTTTGCATTCAGCTCCCGCATGGATCGTGATTCCATGCGGCTGTTCGCCCGGACCCATGGGGACGAGGTTCGCGCCGCGGCCATTGCATCGACGGGGCAGGAGGTACTGGAGCTGCTGCGCGGCGGCCTTCGCCCGCAGGTGCTTGTGCTCGACGCCCTGCTGACCAAGCCGCCCGTGACGCAGGTCTTGCAGGAGATCGGCACGATGCAGCCGGACCCGGAGCCGGCAGTCCTTGTGCTGGTGCCCGTGCCGGAGGAAACCGCCGCGCGCAAGGCGCTGGGCCTGTTTGCCCAGTACCGGATCATGCTGCGCCCCTACGGGATGAAGAATCTTTTCGATGAGATCTACCGCATGGGCACAACGGACGACGAGCATCGGCTCTACCACCTGCGCCGCTGCTGTGAGGATGTACTGGATGACTTCGGCGCGCAGTCCACACTGAACGGCTACCGCTATGCCGAGCGGATGCTGCTCTACGCGCTGTACGCGGAGCGCCCGCAGAAGATCGGCGATTTGCAGCAGTATGTCGCGTCGGAGGAGAACATCGAGATCGGCACTGTGACCTCGGCGCTGAACCGGATGTCGGCGGGTATGTCCAAACGCGGTGCGGAGCCGTACCGCGGACTTTGCCTGCGCTGCGGCCGCCCGGAAAACGGCGTGCTCTCCAACGGGCAGCTGTTTGAGGGGCTGCTCAAGGAGCTGCGCCGCCGACTGGAACCGACTGTATAAATTAGGAAAGAAGGCGTTTTCCATGGACAGAAGGAACGAGGATACAGCACTGCTGGCCTTGCGCGGGGGATTGCGCGGGCGGTTCCGGCGCTCGTTTGACAGCATGGAGAACGCCTTTGAGGTATTGCAGGACCGCTTGCAGCACGCGGTAAACCCGACAGAGCGCGCCGAGCTGATGCCGCTGCTCGAGGAATTGCAGACGCAGCTGATCTGCCTGCGGCGGCTGGGGGACCAGGCGTCGGATGCCGCCACGGCGGCGCTGCTGCACGGCACCTGTGTGCCGCAGCCCATCGACCTGCTGGGGCAGCTGCGGGAATTTTGCAGTATTTTGCAGGAGGAGGCCGCGCAGTACGCGCTGCCCTTTACCGTGACGCTGCAGGCCGACGGGCTGGACGTGCTGCCCACGACGGGGGATGTTTCGCTGCTCAACGGTCTGCTGACGAACCTTGTCTCCAACACACTGGCCGCGGACCGTGCGGCGCACATTATGCTGCTCTGCACGCCGGGTCGGCTCTGCTACAGGGACAACGGCCCGGGTCTGCCGCCCGATGCCGCCGCCCTGCTGACCGAGGGGCAATGGAGCGAACGCCTGCTCCACGCGGGCGGGCTGGGCCTGCCGCTGGTTGCCGCTTACACAAGCGCCATGGGCTGGGCGCTGACCGTAGGGGAAGGGCCGGGTATGAGCTTGCAGTTCACGCTGCCCGCCGCGCCGCCGCTCGACGGCATGGTGCTGACCTCGCCCACCGAGCGTCTCGCTGACCGGCAGAACCGCCGCAGACTGATACGCCGGGAGCTGGCGGTTCTGGTAGCGGATACTTCGATGCAGTAAGTAAAAGCGCTGTTCTTGGAAGGGGGCAGCGCTTTTTTGCTGCATGGCTTCCCCCGCGGGGGAAGCTGTCAGCGGCCCCGCCCGCTGACTGATGAGGGAAAACCTTGCCTGTGCTGCCCGTAAACGGATCGCTGCGGCAAACCTGCCCCTCATCCGGCCCTGCTGGGCCACCTTCCCCACGGGGGAAGGCTTTAAGGAGACGGGCAGCCTCATTTTTTTTCCACACCGCTTTACTTTAAGCCCAAATTATTGTAAAATGTTATACAAAGAGAATGGTTTACTATGCCTGCACGGCACAGCGGACCGCCAAAATAACTACAGGTGGTGTTTTTTATGGCAATTCAGTATAAACGTATTCTTCTGAAGGTCAGCGGCGAGGCTCTGTCCGGCCCCAAGGGCACGGGCTTTGATGAGGAGACCATCGCCTCCATCTGCGCGGGCATCAAGGCTGCGCACGACCTCGGTGCCCAGATCGGCATCGTCGTGGGCGGCGGCAACTTCTGGCGCGGACGCTCCAGCGGCAAAATGGACCGCATGGACGCCGACAAGATCGGTATGCTGGCCACCGTTATGAACGCGCTGGCTGTCAAGGACGCGCTGCGCCAGCAGGGTGTGGACGCCGTCGTCATGACCAGCTCCTTCATGCCGCAGGTCGCCGAGTGCTTCACGAGCGACAAGGCCATTGCCGCGCTGGAAAGCGGCAAGATCGTCGTGTTCGGCGGCGGCACCGGCAACCCGATCTTCTCCACCGACACGGCCTCCGCCCTGCGCGCGCTGGAGATCGGCGCGGACGCTATGTTCAAGGCCACGATGGTCGACGGCGTCTATGACAAGGACCCCCACAAGTACGCCGACGCCGTGCGCTACGACACGCTGACCTTCACCCGCGTGCTGGATGAGCGCCTGGCCGTCATGGACTCCACCGCCGCGACCCTCTGCCGCGACAACGGTCTGCCCATCCTCGTGTTCGATCTGGGCCAGCCCGCCAACATTGCCAAGGCTGTCAAGGGCGAAAGCGTCGGTACCCTGGTCAGGGAATAAGACGTAAAAGCACAAATTGAAAAATTCATATTTTCCCCCTATACTATCTTAAAATAAGGAGAATTTCATTATGAGCAGCACGACGAAACCCTTTGAAGAAAAAATGAATGCCAGTGTCAACCACCTCATCCATGAGCTGGCCTCCATCCGCGCAGGCCGCGCCAACCCCGCCATTCTGGACAAGGTCACGGTCGATTACTACGGCAGCCCCACGCCCATCCAGCAGATTGCGGCTGTCGCCGTTGCCGAGGCCCGCATCCTGACCATCTCCCCGTGGGACCGCTCGATGCTCAAGCCCATCTCCAAGGCCATCCAGACCAGCGACATCGGCATCAACCCCATTGATGACGGCCAGGTCATCCGTCTGGTGTTCCCGGCCCCCACCGAGGAGCGCCGCAAGCAGCTGACCAAGGATGTCAAGAAGCAGGGCGAGGACGCCAAGACTGCCGTGCGCAACATCCGCCGCGACGCCATGGACAAGTTCAAGGCCATGAAGAAGGCCGGCGAGCTCACCGAGGACGACCAGAAGAAGCTGGAGGAAGAGACCCAGAAGCTGACCGACAAATATGTCAAGCTGATCGACGACACCTGCGCCGACAAGAACAAGGAAATCATGGAGGTCTGATCTCTCCATGAACGATAGCCTGTGCGGGCATGTCATGCGACACGCCCGCATAGGCTGTTATTGCATCATTGAATAAAACGATTCCGCGAAAGGAAACCACCGTTTATGAAAACCCGCATCATCACCGCCGCTGTCGGCCTGGGCGTTTTGGCCGTTGTGCTGGCATTTTTTGACACCTTCCTGTTTGACTTGGTATTAAGTGCCGTCTGCCTGATTGCCATCCATGAGGTTTTTTCCGCTATGGGCTTTGGCAAAAAGCAGTGGTATCTCTATGCCGCCGCTGTGCCGCTGACGCTGCTGGTCATGCTGAGCACATCGCAGATGGTGCGCGGCCTGCTGCTGCCCGCGGCCTTTTTGACGGTGCTGTTCTACAACGTCTGTCAGATCGCCCACGTCAAAACACTGGATTTCGGTAAGCTGACGGGGTTTATCTACTTCTCGGGCGTCATCACGTTCTGCTTCTACTCGCTCATCCACTTAAAGCGGATGCTGCCCTTCGCAGAATATCGCTATGACGCAATTTATTTCATTCTGCTGATCCTCTGTTTTGCCTGGGGCGGCGACACCGCGGCCTACTTTGCGGGCCGTGCGTTCGGCAGGCACAAGCTGGCTCCTATCGTCAGCCCCCACAAGACCGTGGAGGGCGCTGTGGGCGGCGTGCTGGGCAGCATGGCTGCGGGCTGTGTGCTGACGCTCGTCTACTCGCTGCTGTCGGCCAAATACAACGTCATCAGCATTCAGGTACAGCCGAAGCATTATCTGGTGCTGCTGGGCATGGGTGCCGTGGCATCGGTGCTGGGCATTCTGGGTGACCTGTTCGCGTCGTCCGTCAAGCGCCAGGTCGGCATCAAGGATTACGGCACGATCTTCCCGGGGCACGGCGGCATTCTGGACCGCTTTGACAGCGTCATGTTCATCGCGCCCTTTGTTTCCATCGCGGTACGCTACTTCTTCTATCTGCTGTGAGGAATCGTAAAAATGAGTAAAGTCATCACACTTTTGGGCTCCACGGGTTCCATCGGCACCCAGAGCCTGGACGTCTGCCGTATGCACGGCTATGAGGTGTTCGGTCTGTCCGCCAATTCCAGCGTCGATAAGCTGCTGGCGCAGATCGCGGAGTTCCACCCGAAGTACGTCGCCGTCACCGACCCCGCCGCGTTTGACAAGCTCTCCGCCGCGCTGGCCGGGCAGGCCGACGCGCCGAAGCTGCTCAAGGGCGCGGAGGGACTGCGCGCGCTGGCCTGTATGGACGGCGCGGGCACGGTACTGAACGCCGTTGTCGGCATTGCGGGCCTCGACGCCTCGCTGGCCGCGATTGAGAGCGGCCACGATCTGGCGCTGGCCAACAAAGAAAGCCTTGTCACGGGCGGCCATCTTGTGACCGATGCTGTCAAAAAGCACGGCGTCCACCTGTTGCCCGTGGACAGCGAGCACAGCGCTATTTTCCAGTGCTTGCAGGATCAGCACAGCGCCAAAACGCTGGAAAAGATCCTGCTGACGGCCTCCGGCGGCCCGTTTTTCGGCATGACCACCGAGCAGCTGCGCACCAAGACGAAGGCCGACGCGCTCAAGCACCCGAACTGGAATATGGGCGCCAAAATCACGATTGATTCTGCGACCCTGATGAACAAGGGTCTGGAGCTGATCGAGGCCGCGTGGCTGTTCGGTCTGCCCGAGGATAAAATTCAGATCGTCGTCCAGCGTGAGAGCATTATCCACTCCGCCGTGCAGTTTGCGGATCATTCGATCATTGCGCAGCTCGGTGTGCCCGACATGCGCATTCCCATCCAGTATGCGCTGACCTGGCCCGAGCGCCTGCCCAGCCCCGTGCCGGAGCTGGACTTCACCGCGCTGACCAAGCTGAGCATTGCAACGGCGGACGACGAGACTTTCCGCTGCCTCAAAGCCTGCAAAAAGGCTATCCGCAAGGGCGGTCTGGCCCCCTGCGCCGCCAACGGTGCGAACGAGGCCGCCGTTGCGCACTTCCTGCGCGACGAGATCGGTTTCCTGGACATTGGCCGCCTGGTCGAGGGCATCGTCGACAGTGATTCCTTCGGCGGCGACTACACGCTTGCCGACGTCCACGAGTGTGACCGCATGGCGCGAGCCTATGTGGAGGCACATATCTGATTGGAACTGCCCGGTAGGGGCCGCACATGTGCGGCCCTCAGCTTTCCGGCAGACTCCTGCCTGCCATACACGCGCGGGCCGGGCATGTCCGGCCCCTACAGCTCTACGTCCAATACTTTACTTGTGAGGTGCCTATGACTGCATTGCTGACCGGGCTGGCATCGCTGCTCGTGTTTGGCAGCGTCATTCTGGTGCATGAGCTGGGCCACTTTATGGCGGCGCGCCATTGCGGTATCCATGTCGAGGAATTTTCCATCGGCTTTGGCCCGTGCCTGTGGTCCACGACCCGTGACGGAACGACCTATTCTGTCCGCCTGCTGCCGCTGGGCGGCTATAATCTGTTCAGCCCCCTGCCTGACGAGGAGGACGACGAGGAGGACGAGAGCGCACCGCCGCCCGCCCCGAAGCCCCGCAAAACCACGCTTTTCCCGCTGGTGGTCAGCGACCAGAAATTTGAGGATGCCACCGCCTGGCAGCGCTTTTTTGTCACGCTCTGCGGTGCGCTGATGAACTTTATCCTCGGCGTCGCGGTGCTGTTGGTGCTCGTCCTTACCATAGGCAAGGTCGGCAGCACGACGATTGCGGATTTCAGCGAGAACGCCACAAGCTCCGCAGCCCTGCAGGAAGGCGACACGATTTTGCAGATTTGCAGCAACCCCTGCTGGACGGTCTACGACATAACCGATTGGTTTTACACCGCGGAGGAGGAAACCTACAACGTGGTGGTCCTGCGCGGCAGCGAGGTCCTGGAGCTGCAGGATGTGACCTTCACCCCGACGCGCGACGCGGACGGCAATGTGCTGTACGGCATGGATTTCCGCGTTGAGCCGATGAAAAGGGACCTGCGGAACGTCATTGTCATGACCTGCGATATGTATAGTTACTACAGCAGGGCTATTCTGGGCAGCTTTTTTGACCTGCTCGCCGGCAAGGTGGGCGTGGAGGAACTGTCCGGCCCCCTCGGCACGGTGTCGGCGGTCAACCAGGCCGTGCACTACGGCTGGCGGGAGGTACTGTCCCTGCTGGCTCTGCTGACCATCAACGTCGGCATCTTTAACCTGCTGCCCATCCCGGCGCTGGACGGCTGCAAGCTGTTGTTCCTTGCGTGGGAGGGCCTGACCGGCCATCCTGTGCCGCCCCGCGTGCAGGGCGTGATCAACACGGCGGGTACGGTGGCGCTGGTGTGGCTGATGATTCTGGTTACGATGCACGATATTTCACGATTCTTATAAGGAGAACTACGATGCAGCGTCAATTAAAAAAGGAAGTCAAGATCGGCAGCATTAAAATCGGCGGCACGAACCCCATTGCCGTCCAGACGATGCTGAATGTGCCCGTCAAGGATATTGCGGGCAACGTGGCCCAGGCAGAGCGCGTCGCCAAGGCGGGCTGCCAGATCGTCCGCGTGACCGTGCCCACCCCGGCGGACGCCGCCGTCGTGGCTGCCATTAAAGAGAAGGTGGACATCCCCGTTGTGGCGGACATCCACTTTGACTACCGCGCCGCGCTTGCAGCGCTGGATGCCGGTGCGGACAAAATTCGCATCAACCCCGGCAACATCGGGGATGATGACCGCGTCAAGGCTGTGGCCGACGCCTGCAACGCCAGAAATGTGCCCATCCGCATCGGCGTCAACGGAGGCAGCCTCGAAAAGCACATCCTGGCCAAGTACGGCGCTCCCGTGCCCGAGGCCATGGTGGAGAGCGCCATGTACCATGTGCGGCTGCTGCAAAAATACGACTTTGATAATATCGTTATTTCGATCAAATCCAGCAACGTGCCCCGCATGATGGCGGCGTACCGTCTGCTGGCCAGCCAGACGGACTACCCCCTGCACGTCGGCGTGACCGAGGCCGGCGGCAACCGCATGGGCCTCATCAAGTCCGGTATGGGCATCGGCGGTCTGCTGATGGAGGGCATCGGCGACACGCTGCGCGTCAGTCTGACCGATGAACCCGAGAACGAGGTCTACGCCGGGTATGACATCCTGCGCGCGGCGGGCTACGCCGTCGCCGGTCCCGAGATCATCAGCTGCCCGACCTGTGGCCGCACCCAGTACCCGATGATCGAGATCGCCAACGAGGTCGAGGCGCGTCTGCGGGACGAGGGCTTTAAGAAGCCGCTCAAGATCGCTATTATGGGCTGTGTTGTCAACGGCCCCGGCGAGGCATCCGACGCCGACATCGGCATTGCCGGCGGTAAGGACGAGGCCCTGCTTTTCATCCGCGGCGAGAAGATCCGTATGCTCAAGGGCGATATTGTCGGCCAGTTGCTGGACGAAATTCATAAGATGTAACCAATAAAGCCTTCCCCCGCGGGGGGAAGGTGGCCCCGCAGGCCCGGATGAGGGGCAAGCTGTCCTCGGCAATTCGTTTGCGGGTAATACCCGGAAACTTCGCCCTCATCAGTCCGCTTCGCGGACAGCTTCAGTCTCCGTGCCAAGAGCCGCCTACGGCGGTTGCACTCCGACACGCGCCTGCGGGCGCAGCCCCTCGGAGGAAGCCTTGTCTCTACACCCACTTGTGAGGTACCCCCATTTGAAACCATTTGTCACCCAGGTCTGGCCGCAGTTTACGGCGGACCAGCAGTTCTGCGCGGCGTTCGGCAGTGTGCTTGTGGACCGCGTGGAGCTTTACCGCACACAAAGACAGGTCGTCATCTGCCTGCGCAGTGCTGAACCCTTGGATCAGGCGCTGTGCGGGCGTCTTTGTGCGTCCCTTGCTGAGGTGTTCGCCGGGTATGAGCTGCAAGTCCGCAGCTACTTTGCCTACCCGAACATCACCCCCGAGGCCGTGCGCCTGATGATCGAGGAATTGAAAGAAAAGGGAATGCCGGTCAATGGCTTCCTCGATAAGTCCGAGCCCGTCACCTTTGGCGAGGACGGCATCACGGTCCACGTCAGCGCGGGCCGCCAGATCCTTGAGAGCGTCGAGCTGCCCCGCGTGCTGGCCGAGATGATCCAGGAGCGCACAGGAAGTCTGCCTGTCGTCCGCCTGGCCGATTCCGGTAAGGCGCGCACCGAGGAGGAGTTTGAGCAGTACCTGCAGGAGAAGGCCCCCGTTGTCAAGTTCGAGGCCAAGGAGACACCGCCCGACTTTACGATTGAAGGTCTCGCCCTCACGAACAAGCCGGTCAAGCTGTTCTACGGCAAGCAGTTCAAGCCCACCGACACCCGCCGCCTCAACGATCTGGGCGACGGCGGCAAGGTCACGGTCTGGGGCGACGTCTTTGCTACCGAGGTCAAGGGCAGCCGCCGCAAGATTTATTTTACCTCCATCACCGACTACTCCGGCTCCGTCAACCTCAAGGTCATGGGGGAAGAAGGCGCGGATATGTCCAAGTGGGAGGGCCTCAAGCCCGGAACAACCCTCATCGTCCGCGGCAACTATATGTACGACAAGTACGAGCATGACTTTGTCATCATGCCCTACGACGTTTTGCAGGTCGAGCGTGAGCAGCGCCAGGATACCGCGCCCGACGGCGAAAAGCGCGTCGAGCTGCACCTGCACACCAAGTCCAGCTCGATGGACGGCTTCAACGACCCCGGCAAGATCGTGCGTCTGGCGCACCGCATGGGCCACCGCGCCATTGCCATCACCGACCACGGCGTCTGCCAGGGCTACCCCGAAGCGATGCTGGCCACCGATGCCATCCACGAAACAGACCCGAACTTTAAACTGATTTACGGCTGTGAGGCCTACTTCGTCGATGACATGATCCCCGCAGTCTACGGCAGCGCCGAGACGCCGCTCTCCGGCTCGTTCGTCGTCTTTGACACCGAGACGACGGGTCTCGACTCCAACACCGAGCGCCTGACCGAGATCGGCGCGGTCTATGTCGAGAACGGCAAGATCAACGAGGAAAAGAAGTTCTGCACCTTCGTCAACCCCGGCAAGCCGATCCCGCAGAAGGTCGTTGACCTGACCGGCATCAACGATGCCATGGTCGCCGACGCCCCGACGCCCGAGGAGGCCATCCGCGCTTTTAAAGAATTTTGCGGGGACAACATCCTTGTGGCCCATAACGCCCACAGCTTTGATATGCTGTTCATCCGCAAAGCAGGGGAGAAGGCGGGCGTCAGCTGGGACGAGAACACCTATATCGACACACTGCCGATGGGGCAGGCGCTCTTTCCGGGGCTGCGCAACTACAAGCTGGACACCATCAACAAGCACCTCGAGATCCCGCCCTTCAACCATCACCGCGCCGTCGATGACGCCATGGCGCTGGCCCGCATCTATGAGGTCATGCTGACCGACCTCGAGGAAAAGGACATCCATACGGTGGAGTCTATCAACACCGGCCTCGGCGGCAACAAAGAGGTGCTGAAAAAGAAATACTACCACCTTATTATATTGGTGCAGAATCAGGTGGGCTTAAAGAACCTCTACCGCATTGTCAGCGCCGCCCACACGCAGTATTTCTTTAAGAAACCGCGCGTGCCGCGCAGCCTGCTGAACCAGTACCGCGAGGGCCTGCTGCTCTCCCCGGCCTGTGAAGCAGGTGAGCTTTACAGGGCAATCGTGGCCGGTCAGCCCTACGAACAGCTGCTCCGCATTGCCGATTATTACGATTATCTCGAGGTGCAGCCGCTCGGCAACAATGAATTCATGGTGCGCAACGGGCAGGTGGACTCGATCGAGGCCATCAAAAACTTCAACCGCACCGTCATAAAGCTGGGCGAGGACCTGCATAAGCCGGTTGTCGCCACGGGCGACTCCCACTTTCAGGAGCCGGAGGACTGGATCTACCGCGCTGTTCTGCAGGCCGGCAACGGCTTCAAGGACGCGGACAACCAGGCCCCGCTCTACTTCCGCACCACGCCCGATATGCTGGAGGATTTCAGCTATCTGCCGCAGGAAAAGGCGTATGAAATTGTGGTGACGAACCCCAACAAGATCGCCGCGACCATCGACAACAACCTGCGCGCTATCCCCAAGGGCACCTACCCGCCCAGCATCCCGGGCGCGGAACAGGAGCTGCGCGACGACACGTGGAAGCATGCGGCGCGCGACTACGGCAGCCCGCTGCCTGACGTGCTGCAAAAGCGGCTGAAAAAGGAGCTGGACTCCATCTGCGGCCACGGTTACGCCGTTTTGTACGTCATTGCCGTGCGTCTGGTGGCCTACTCCAATGCGGGCGGCTATCAGGTCGGCAGCCGTGGCTCCGTCGGCTCATCCGCCGTCGCGCACTTCTCCGGCATTTCCGAGGTCAACTCGATGCCGCCGCACTATCTGTGCCCCAACTGCAAGCACAGCGAGTGGATCAACGACGGCGTACACTTTGACGGCTTCGACCTGCCCGACAAGACCTGCCCGGTCTGCGGCAAGCCGATGATCGTCGAGGGCCACGACATCCCGTTTGAGACCTTCCTCGGCTTCTACGGCGACAAGGAGCCTGATATTGACCTGAACTTCTCGGGCATGTATCAGTCCCACGTCCACCGCTACACCGAGGAACTGTTCGGCAAGGAAAACGTGTTCAAGGCGGGCACGGTCTCCGGTCTGCAGGATAAGACCGCCTACGGCTATGTCAAAAAATACCTCGAGGAGCGCGGCAAGACCGTCAACCGCGCCGAGGAAAACCGCCTTGTCATGGGCTGCACCGGCGTCAAGCGCACGACGGGTCAGCACCCCGGCGGCATGGTCGTTGTGCCGGATACCTTCGACATTTACGACTTCTGCGCCATCCAGCACCCGGCGGACGACGTCAAGGGCGGTCTGCTGACGACCCACTTTGAATTTAAATACCTGCACGATACGCTGCTCAAGCTGGATGAGCTGGGCCATGATGTGCCGACCTTCTACAAGTTCTTTGAGGAATACTCCGGCATTCCGATTGATTCCGTCCCGATGAACGACGAGAAGGTCTACAGTCTGCTGACCAGCCCCGAGGCCCTCGGCGTGACGGAGGAGCAGATCGGCTCCAAGACCGGCACGTTCGGCATCCCCGAGATGGGCACAAACTTCGTGCGCCAGATGCTTCTGGACGCACAGCCGAAGAATTTCTCCGAGCTGATCCAGATTTCCGGCCTGTCCCACGGCACCGACGTCTGGACCGGCAACGCCGACGAGCTGATCCGCTCGGGCACCTGCACGATTGCGGAGGTCATCGGCTGCCGTGACAGCATCATGCTGTACCTGCTGCGCAAGGGACTGGAGCCGAAGATGTCGTTCGACATCATGGAGGCCGTGCGTAAAGGCAAGGTCGCCAAGGGCGGCTTCAAGCCCGGGTGGGAGGAAGCCATGCGCGAGCACGATGTGCCCGACTGGTATATTGAATCCTGCCGCAAGATCAAGTATATGTTCCCCAAGGCCCATGCCGTGGCCTACCTGATGGCGGCCATCCGCCTGATGTGGTTCAAGGTCTACCACCCGGCCATCTTCTACGCGGTGTACTTCACGGTGCGCGGCGCGGATATTGACTACGAGGCCGCCGTGGGCGGCGTCCGTGTGGCGAAGCAGCACCTGCGCGACAACGAAAAGATCCCCAAGGACGAGCGCACCGCCAAGGACGATGACGCACTGGTCAGCCTGCAGCTGGAAAACGAAATGCTGCAGCGCGGCTGCGAGTTTTTGCCCATCGAGCTGGGCAGAAGCTACGCCAGCAAGTACGTGGTTGAGGACGGCAAGGTGCGTCTGCCGTTCACGGCCATCCGCGGTCTGGGTGATGCCGCCGCCGTTGCGCTGGAACAGGCCACGATGCACGGGCAGGAGTATATCTCGGTGGAGGAATTGCAGCAGGCCAGTGGTGTGGCACAGTCTGTCTTTGACAAGCTCCGCGCCGTCGGCGCTTTGGGCAGTCTGCCCGAAACGAGCCAGGTGGATTTGTTCAGTATGATTTAAAGGTGAGGGACTCTGCCGCTTTGCCGTTGCCGCCAACTTGCCCCCTTGACAACCTACCTGATTTGCGCTATAATAGCAGTCACTGATGCGGGATTAGCTCATCCGGTAGAGTGACTGCTTCCCAAGCAGTAGGTGGCGAGTTCGAGACTCGTATCCCGCTCCAAGATACCCCGAGGCGTTTCGCTTCGGGGTATTTTTATTTGTGCAAAAAGAGGTGCCGACCATGCTTGACGCATTCCCAATCTATCACTGGTTCCACAACGGCAACCCCTATTCCGGGGCAGAGGGCGGTATGCGCTATGTCATCACCCCCATCAAGGTGCCCGACCCGAGCGACGAGAGCGGCAAGAAAAAGCGCGAGGCCCTCTGTGCCGAGGTCTGGCCCGGCCCATGGAGCATCGAGCATACCGCCGAGGAAAAGATCGAGACGCAGCTGTTTGACGGCGACCAGGCGGGTTTGGATAAGGCCGTCGCCTGGCTGCATGAGCGTTACACCGCCGAGGCAGACCGCTGGACGGACATCCCGTCGATCCTCGACTGTGAGCCGGACCGCTGACGACTGATGAACACCTGCTGCTGATAAGCTGCTGGCGGATGCCCGGCGCGAGACCGACGACATTGTGAGCCGGGCCAACAGGAAGGCCGACAGACAGTGGGAGCTTTTCCGTCGGCAGGTGCGCAGGGCCGTGCAGGTCAGCCCCGAGCTGGCAGCCCTGCTGCAAAAGCGCCGTTCCCGCGAAGATCAGGAATAAGGAGCCTATATGCCCAGACAGGTCCCGACGCCGCGCACGGTGGAGATCCCTTCCGCCGAGGCTGTCGCCAAGGAGCGCGAGCGTCTGCAATACAAAAAGAAATACAACCGCACGCTGCGCAGCACGATCTACGCGCTGCTGGTCGTGGCCGCACTGGCCGTGCTGGTCGCCACGATTTTTCTGCCGGTGCTGGCGCATGAATTGAGCGAATAAGTACGAAGCCGCACCCCGTGCAGAGACCGGGGTGCGGCTTTTGCGTAAAAACGCGATTTGTACAAAAGCAGGTTGCACAAGACTGGCAAAGCGCGTACAATAGTGCTGAATGAGGCGATTTGTATGTGGTTATTGTACGCAGTTGGCTCTGCGCTGTTCGCGGGTCTGACATCCATTCTGGCAAAATGCGGCATTCGCAAAACGGATTCCACCGTGGCCACGGCCATCCGCACGATCATTGTGCTGATTTTTGCGTGGGTCATGGTGTTTGTGGTCGGCTCGCAGGGGACGATTGCCAGCATCCCGGCCAGAAGTCTGGTATTCCTGGGGCTGTCGGGTCTGGCTACGGGTGCCAGCTGGCTGTGCTATTTTTATGCCTTGCAGCGCGGGCCGATCGATAAGGTCGTGCCCATCGACAAGAGCAGCACGGTCATGACGATCTTGCTGGCTGCACTGCTGCTGGGCGAGAGTGTGACGTTGACCAGGGGCATCGGCGTTGTGCTGATCGCCGTCGGCACGTTCCTGATGATCGAGAAAAAGGGCGGCGTCCAGAAAGAGGAAAACGGCTGGATGCTGGCGGCGTTCGGTTCGGCCATTTTTGCGGCGCTGACCTCGATCCTGGGCAAGGTTGGCATCACCGGGGTCGAGTCCAATCTCGGTACGGCGCTGCGCACCGGCGTGGTGCTCATCATGGCGTGGGTCATGGTGTTTGTGCAGGGCAAGCAGGGCCAGGTGATGGCGGTGCCCAAAAACGAGCTTGGCTTTATCTGTCTGTCGGGCCTGGCGACGGGTGCAAGCTGGCTGTGCTACTACAAAGCGCTGCAGCTCGGCCCGGCCAGCCTCGTCGCGCCCATCGATAAGCTGAGCATTCTGGTCACGGTGCTGTTCTCCTACATCGTGTTCCATGAGCGCCTGAGCAGAAAGGCTCTGACAGGTCTGGCCGTGCTTGTCGCGGGCACGCTCGTCATGCTGGTATAAAATTTATCATAACGGCAGCACCTTTTCCTGCAAAGGTGTTGCTTTTTTTGCTGTCTTTTGCCATAATAAATATATATGCAATAGGCAGGCTTATGCAGGAAAGGAGGCACAGCAGATGGCGAAAATCGCCGTGGTCGAGGACAACGACGCCATGCGGGCGCAGCTCTGCGGGTTCATCGCGCAGTATGCGCAGGAGAGCGGACACCAGCTGGACGTGACCGCCTTCTCGGACGGGGCACAGCTTGTGGAGCCGTACCGCCCCGGGTTTGACATCATCTTTCTGGATATTGAGATGCCAAAGCTCGGCGGTATGCCGACGGCGGAGCGCATCCGCAGGCAGGACCCGGATGTGGTGCTCGTGTTCGTCACCAACATGGCACAGTATGCCATCCGCGGGTATGAGGTCGACGCGCTCGACTTTGTGCTCAAGCCCGTCAGCTACTACCAGTTCAGCACCAAGCTGGAGCGCGCCTTGCAGCGCATCCAGCGCCGCCGCGGCGGGCAGGTGGCCTTGCAGGTCAGCGGCGGGGTGCAGCTGCTGGATACCGACGACATCCTTTATCTGGAAACGCGGGACCGCCTTTTGCACTACCACACGGCCACGGATACCTGGTCGGTGCGCGGCAGTCTGCTGAAGGCCGAAAAGGATCTGGCTGCCTACCACTTTGCGCGCTGCAACCAGTGCTATCTGGTCAACCTGCGCCACGTCAGGGGCGTGCAGGATGATTTGGTGCAGGTGGGGGAGGAGCGGCTGGAGATCAGCCGCCGCCAGCGCACGGCCTTTCTGGTCGCGCTGGCGGCCTATGTCGGGGGTGCGCTGTAGGTGGATACACTTCTGACATGGGTGGTTTGTGCTGTCGGCCTGTGCGGTGCGGAGCTGGCCTACTGGCTGCCGCTGAAAAAACGCAGGAATTTTACCATGCGCGCCGCCCTGAATTTTATCGCGGCAGTGCTGTTTGCGCAGGTCATCATCTGGGCCAACAGCGGCCACGCCAAGCCGGCGATGCTGCTGGTGATTTACGGCGGTTATTTCATCTGGGCTGCGGTGTCAACCCATCTCTGCACGCTGCTGGACTGGTCGGCCAGCGCATATTGCAGCATTTGGATCGTCCTGACGACGGAGTCGGCCTATGAGCTGTGGCGCGTTCTGATCTGGACGGCGCAGACGCTTGGAATGCGCCATCTGCCGCTGCACAGCACGCCGATGCTGCTGGGGCAGCTGGGCTTTACCATTGCCTGCTGTGTGACGGTCCGGTATACCATGGCGCGCACGATGCCGGAGGACGGCATCTACCACATCGGCCCTCGCCAGTTGGGCAGTGCTGGACTTCTGGGCGCGATATTCGTCTTTCAGTTTTTTGCACTGCAAACCAGTCTGCGCGTCGGGCTGCAGCCATCGGCGGTAGTCGCACCGTCGATGCTGACCCAGTTTTACTGCGTGACGCTGCTCTATTTACAGACCGAGCTTTTCAAAAAAGCGGCCATGCAGAAGGAGATGGACGCACTGAACCTTCTGTATGACCGCCAGCGCAAGCAGTACCAGATCGCACGGCAGAACGTGCAGATCATCAACCGCAAGTGCCATGAGCTCAAGGTTCAAATCGCCGACCTGCGCCGCCTGCAGCCCGACGAGGCCACAACGCAGAGCCTTGACGAGGCCGAGCAGGCAGCCCGGATGTACGACGCCAACGCTGCCACCGGTAATGAGGTGCTGGACGTCGTTCTGACCGAAAAGAGCCTGCTGTGTGAGGCCCAGCGCATCCGCCTGAACTGCGTGGCCGATGGCACCTGCCTTGCGGCCATCGAGCCGGGTGACCTGTACGCGCTGTTCTCGAACCTGCTCGACCAGGCCATCGACGCTGCAGCCCAGCAGCAGAATGACCGCCGCATGATCGACCTGCTTGTATGCAGGCGGCAGGGCTTCGCGGTCATCAACGTCATCGGCCCGGCGCTGTCCGGCAGCCAGTCCGACCACGGACGCCGCCACAGCTATGAGCTGAAGGTTGCCCGCCGTGTAGTGCAGAAATACAGCGGCACCATGTCGACAGAGCCCCGCGGAGAGCTGTTCGCCGTCAAGATCGTGATGCCGCTCACCAGGGGATGAAAGAAAAAATACCGCCTGTTTTTTGTGCAAGATGTACAAAGAACGGGCGGCTTTTTTTGTACCCCAAAAACCGAATATCCCGCCAGAAATACCACTTTTCGCAAACCTATTGCCAGAAATTTAACAGTTCTGTACAATACAGGTACAGTAAAAAACAACACAGGAGGGCGCAATGCGAAGCACGACCAAGCTGATGAAGAACTGGCAGTTCACCGGCCCTGACGGTAAGACCGTTGCCGTGGACCTGCCGCACACCTGGAACAACATCGACGGCCAGGACGGCGGCAACGACTACTGGCGCGGCACCTGCATCTACAAGACGCAGTTCACAGCGCCCGCTTTTGACAAGAATACCCAACAGGTCTGGCTGCAGTTTGAGGGCGTGAATGCCAGCGCCAAGGTCACGCTGAACGGGGTGGAGGTTGCCCGCCACGACGGCGGCTACTCCACCTTCCGCGCGGATGTCACGGCGCTGCTGGCCGACAGCAATGAGCTGATCGTGGAGGCGGACAACAGCAAAAATGACCGCGTCTACCCCCAGAAGGCTGACTTCACCTTCTACGGCGGCATCTACCGCGACGTCAGCCTGCTGGTCGTCAACCGGAACCACATCGCGCTGGATTACCTCGGCGGCCCGGGCGTGCAGATCACGCCCACTGTCAACGGCGCAAACGCTGACATCGAGGTCAAGACCTGGATGGAGGGCGACGGCGAGGTCGAGTTCTCGATTTACGACGCCGCCGGTGCCGAGGTGCTGACCGGCAAGGGCCGGGACACGACGGTCACGCTGGAGCACCCGCACCTGTGGGACGGCGTCCGCGACCCGTATCTCTACACCTGCGCGGTGCGTCTGGTGCTGAACGGCGAGGTACAGGACGAGGTACGCCAGCGCTTCGGCGTGCGCAGCTTCTCGGTTAAACCCAAGCGGGGCTTCTTCCTCAATGGCCGCCCGTATCCGCTGCACGGCGTCTCCCGCCATCAGGACCGCAAGGGTCTGGGCAATGCCATCACGCGCGAGATGCACGACGAGGATATGCAGCTCATCAAGGAGCTGGGCGCGAACACAATCCGTCTGGCGCACTACCAGCACGACCAGTACTTCTACGACCTCTGCGATGAGGCCGGCATGGTCGTCTGGGCTGAGATCCCCTACATTTCCGAGCACATGCCCAATGGCCGTGAAAACACGATCAGCCAGATGAAGGAGCTGATCGTCCAGAACTACAACCACGCCTGCATCGTCTGCTGGGGCGTCTCGAACGAGATCACGATCTCGACGAAGGACAACCGCGACATGCGCGACAACCATCATGTGCTGAACGATCTCTGCCATGAGATGGACAAGACCCGCCTGACGACGCTGGCCTGCTATGCGATGTGCGGACCCTTCAACCCGGTGGCGCATATCACCGATTTGGTCAGCTGGAACCTGTATCTGGGCTGGTACGTGCCGGGCCTCTTTTTAAACGACCTCTGGATGGACTTCTTCCACCTCTGCTACCCGAACCGCGCGCTCGGTTTCAGCGAGTACGGCGCCGAGGGTATGCCGAACCTGCACAGCAGCCATCCCCGCCGCGGTGACCACACCGAGGAATACCAGGCCATCTACCATGAGTACATGCTCCGCTGCTTTGACCGCCACAAATGGCTGTGGGCGACCCACGTCTGGAACATGTACGACTTTGCCGCCGACGCCCGCGACCAGGGCGGCGAGCCGGGTATGAACCATAAGGGCCTGGTCACGTTTGACCGCAAGACCAAGAAGGACAGCTTCTACATCTATAAAGCGTGGTGGAGCGACGAGCCGTTCGTGCATATCTGCTCCAAGCGCTATGCGGACCGCACCGAGAATGAGATCGAGGTCAAGGTCTACTCCAACCAGAAGCAGGTAAGCCTTTATGTCAACGGCGAAAAGCTGAGTGAGCAGGAGGGCGAGCACATCTTCAAGTTCCGTGTCAAGCTGAACGGCGAGACGAAGGTCCAGGCCGTGGCAGGGGACAGCATCGACGATGCGGTATTCCGCAAGGTCGATGCCCCGAACCCGGACTACAAGCTGACTAAGAAAAAGTCCACCAGCGCAAACTGGGTGTAAATTTCGCCAAGCTGTAGGGGCCGCACATGTGCGGCCCGCAGCCGAATGGCAGACGAGCATTTGCGGGAAAGCCGCGGGCCGGGCATGCCCGGCCCCTACAAACCTCCCGGAAATCGCATCGTATTCTTTTGAAACACGCCGCACCGTGCGGCTGTTTTATATAAAACAAGGAGAAAAACGTAATGGATGATCTGAAAATGCAAAAGCAGACCTTGAAAAAGGCCTACAAAAAGACCAAGCGTAAGCACATTACGCCGTGGAAGATTCTGGCAATCATCTGCGCCGTGGTGATGATCGTTTCGATCCCGCTTAGCATCCTTCTGCAAAAGTTCGACAACACCATGGCGGCCCGTTTCGGCGGCAGCTTCTGGAAGCTGCAGAACGAGGACGCCAACGCCCAGTATTACACCAGCGACTTCAACTCCGCCGAGGAGATGGTCAACTACGGTCTGGCTTTGACCCAGCAGGTCGAGGCCGAGGGCGCTGCCCTGCTGATGAACAACAACAACGCGCTGCCTCTGGCTGCCGACGCGAAGGTCAGCACCTTCTCCAACAGCAGCGTCAACCTCGTGTACGGCGGCACCGGTTCCGGCAACATTGATGCCTCCACCGCCGACACCCTGCGCACCGCCCTGGAAAAGGTCGGTGTCACCGTCAACCCCACCCTGTGGGACTTCTACACCGTCGGCGCCGGCAAGGACTACGCTCGCTCCAAGAGCGGCACGGTCGCTAAATCCAGTGAGGTCACCGCCGAGGTGCCTTGGGACGTCTACACCGACGAGGTCAAGGACAGCGTTGCCCAGTACGGCGATGCCGCCATCGTGACCCTGTCCCGCGTCGGCGGCGAGGGTGCTGACCTTTCCTATGGCGAGGTCAACTATCTGGCGCTCGACGAGAACGAGAAGGCTATGCTGCAGAACGTTGCCGAGATGAAGAAAAACGGCACCGTCAAAAAGACCATCTTGCTGATCAACTCCGCCAACGCCCTGCAGGTCGATTTCCTCAAGAACAACGAGTACGACATCGACGCCGCACTGTGGATCGGTGACGTGGGCATCTCCGGCATCAATGCCGTGGCCGAGATCCTGACCGGCAAGGTCAACCCCTCCGGCAGCCTGGTCGATACCTACTGCTACGACAACTTCAGCGCCCCCGCCATGTGGAACTTCACCCCCACCACCTACGAAGGCTATGTCGAGGGCGGCGATGTGTCCGCCAAGGCTAAGTCCTACATGATCTACCAGGAAGGCATCTATGTGGGCTACAAGTACTACGAGACCCGCTACGAGGACTTCGTCACCGGCACCGGCAACGCAGGCGACTACGCCTACGGCGACATCGTGGCTTACCCCTTCGGCTACGGCATGAGCTACACCAACTTCGACATCAGCGACATGAACGTCAGCTACAATGCCGCCGATGACACCTACACCGTCACCGTCAAGGTCACCAACACCGGTGACATGGCCGGCAAAAAGACCGTGCAGGTCTATGTCCAGAGCCCCTACACCGACTACGACAAGGAAAACGGCGTCGAGAAGTCTGCCGTTTCTCTGGTCGGCTTCGGAAAAACCGGCATGATCGAGCCGGGCGCTTCCGAGACGCTGTCCATGACCGTCAACAAGCGCGATATCGCTTCCTACGATACCTACGGCGCAGGCACCTACATCCTCGACGCCGGTGACTACTACTTCACCGCCGCCACCGATGCCCACAACGCTGTTAACAACATTCTGGCTGCCAAGGGCTACACCGTCGAGTCCACCAACGGCAAGATGACCGCCGACGGCAACGCCGACCTGACCTACACCTGGACCGAGGATGCCCTCGATACCACCACCTACGCCACCAGCGAGAACGGCACCGCCATCACCAACCAGCTGTCCTGCGCCGACCCCAACCTGTACGAGGGCATTGAGGAGACCGTGACCTGGTTGAGCCGCTCTGACTGGAACGGCACCCTGCCCACCGAAACCGTCAAGCTGGCCCTGACCGAGCTGCTCAAGAAGGACCTGAAGGACATCCGCTACGATCCTGCCGACTACGAGAGCGTTGATATGCCCACCCTCGGCGCCAAGAACGGCGTCAAGCTGTACGACATGATCGGTCTGGACTACAACGATCCCAAGTGGGACGAGCTGCTGGATCAGATGACCTTCGACGAGATGAACTCCCTGATCGGCGACGCCTTCCACTGGACCATGCCCGTCAAGAGCGTGGAAGCCCCCGGCACCCGTGACGAGAACGGCCCCCAGGGTCTGACCGCCAGCCTGCTGGGCAACGACAAGAGCCAGCTGACCGCCACCGCCTTCACCTCTGAGGACGTTATGGCTGCCACCTTCAACACCGAGATCATGACCGAGATCGGCAAGGTCATCGGCAACAACTGCCTGGAAGCCGACATCGCCTGCCTGTACGGCCCCGGCAACAACATCCACCGCACCCCCTACGGCGGCCGTAACTTCGAGTACTACTCCGAGGACGGCTTCCTCTCCGGCATGATGTCCGCTTACGAAGTCAAGGCAATTCAGGACAAGGGCGTCCACGTTGTGATGAAGCACTTTGCCCTGAACGACTGCGAGCAGGACCGTATCGGTCTGGGCGTCTGGCTGAACGAGCAGGCTGCCCGTGAAGTCTACCTGAAAGCCTTCCAGGCTCCCGTCGAGGTCGGCAACGCCAACGGCGTTATGATCGCCTACACCCGCTGGGGCGCTGTCTGGTCCGGCGGCAACTACGGTCTGGTCACCGGCATCCTGCGCAACGAGTGGGGCTGCGACGGCATGGTCATCACCGATAACGTTCTGACCCAGTATGTCAACGGTCCCGACGGCGTGCTGGCCGGTGTGTCCATCTACGACGCCATGATGTCCTTCGTCACCGACACCCTGCCCAAGTACAAGAACGACCCCGTCATCGTCACCGCCATGCGCGAGGCCTGCCACCACAACCTGTATGCCATCGCCAACTCCTGCGGCATGAACGGCGTGGGTGCCAACACCACCATCAAGGTCACCCGCCCGACGGTTGTCACCATGAGCATCATCATTGCCTGTGCCTCCACCTTCTTCTGCCTGCTGGGCATCGTGATGTGGATCATTGGCGGCATCAAGTTCCGCAAGACCGAAGAATACAAGGCCTACAAGGATTTCAAAAAATCCCTGAAAGCCGCTAAGAAAGCCTGATTTCTACAGAATTTCCGTAAGCTCCCCGCCGGCCCCGGCGGGGACTTTTGAGTAAGATTTCTTTTTCCACAACAAGGAGCAGCCCATGAGCGAAAATGCAAAAGCGTCCAGCGTCAATCGCGCCAAACTTTACCAGCTGGTACTGTTTCCGCTGAACAACGGTGCCACGAATGTTTATTACGTCCTTGTGCTTTCCTACATTGCCACCTTCGGCAGCAATGTGCTGGCGCTGGGCACTCTGTTTGCCTCGGTCATGGTCACGGCCATGCGCCTGTGCGACGCCATCACCGATCCAATCATCGGTGCGCTGATGGACCGCACGAACGGTAAGTTCGGCAAATTCCGCCCGTTCATGGCCATCGGCAACCTTATCATGGCCGCCAGCATTCTGGTGCTGTACGGCATCACCCCGATGATCCCCGATACGATGATGTGGGCACGCTATGCCGCGTTTGTGGGCCTGTACTTTGTCTGGGTCATTGGCTACACCTTCCAGACCAGCTGCACCCGTTCCGGTCAGACGGTTCTGACCAACGACCCCAAGCAGCGCCCGCTGTTCACGATCTTCAACACCGTCGGCAGTCTGCTGGGCATGGGCGTTATGCAGTTCCTGGCTCCCATCCTTGCCAAAAACTATGAAGGCGGCTATTCCTCCGCGGGCTTCTTCCGCACGCTGGCCCCCGTGGGCATTGTGATGTCCATTGCGCTGACCATCCTGGCCATCATCGGCATCTGGGAGAAGGATCAGCCCAAGTACTTCGGCATCGGCGGCGAAAA
>OLPS01001557.1_pt1 | contig 23574 bp, 19 predicted proteins | sample 1673071 | NCBI WGS metagenome assembly OLPS01 (sample SAMEA3136752, study PRJEB25190) | human gut metagenome | reverse complement strand
CGGAGATGTTCTCGTCGGCGAACGGGACCTTGTTGCGGCCGTAGCCGGTGCCGATGAGGTAAGCGAGCTCCTTGGAGTCCTTCAGGCCGACCTTGTCGCAGACTTCCTGCATCGCCGCGATCGCGGACTGCTCCGCATTGATCTTGCTGCGGATCGTCGTGTCGGCGCACATTTTGCCGTTCTCGTCGAGAATAACTGCCTTCGTGTAGGTGGAACCTACGTCGCATCCGCCAAAGTATTTCATAGTATTACTTCTCCTCCTGTTATATCTATTCTATGTTTTTAGATTGTAAGGTGATCAGACGTTGTACTCGTAGTTCGGCTTGTTCATCTCATACGGCATCTTGGTCATGTCGCGGCGCGGCATGTTGTCGTAATGCTTTTTGAGGGTAGGCTCGACCACGTAGAACAGCAGCTTGCCGTCGAGGTCAAAGAAGAAAACGGCAAACAGCGCGGCGTTGACGCCGAGCGCCATGAGAAGAGCTTTCAGAATTTTTGCTTTCATTTCGTTTCCTCCTTCTAATTACCAAGTCATGGAGTCGTCGAACTCGAGCAGGGTCGGGTCGAGGGCTTCCTCGTGCATGACGGTGGTCATGTAGTCGTTGATGATCTGACGGATCTCCATGCGGGACACGGTGCGGCTGTCAGGCAGCGCGTGCGGCATCCAGATAGCATGGATGTTTCTATCACGGAACTCGTCCTCGAACAGGCCGTGCACACCCTGCATGCCCTTGCACTGCAGCTGATCGTACATCATGACCATGTCGCAGTTGAACTCCTCCATGTACTTCCAGCACTCAAAGATGTGGTGCAGGCCGCCGACGGCCATACGGCGCATCGGAGCCCACATGTGATACTGTGCCATGTCGTCCAGGCAGTGGTCATAGCTGTCGGTACGGATGGTCATGTTGAACATCAGAGAGTCCATGTTCATGACGGTGTTCAGACCCCAGCAGTTATACGCCCAGGTGCACCAGTTGGAGTAGTACAGCGGCGCGCAGGACCATGCCAGCACTCTGTGGCGGGTCTCCGGGAAGCTGTTGATCTTCTTTTTGACGCACTTATTGAGGATCTTGCGGACGTGGCCGTCGACCTCATGCCAGACCGGCAGATCGCCGAACTGAGACTGGTAGATACGGTACAGAGCCTGCGCAACGCCGTTGACCGGGTAGTAGTTGGTCTTGGCGGCGACATCCCACTTCTCCCACTCGAACTTCATCAGCTCGTTCTGGGACTCGATGCACTTGACCAGGGAATTCCAGTCAAACGGGATGCCGGTCTGCTCTTCGACGAACTTCCAGCACTGCTCGATCTCGTCGCGGCAATGCTTCTTGAGCAGCGGATCGTCAAACTGCATCGGCTGCGGCATGGCGAACAGCGGCTTGTCGAGGAACCAGTCCTGCAGGATGGAGGTGGCGACGGAAGCGTCGCAGGCCTCGTTGGAGGTGACAACGATCGGCGCATAGTCGGGCATGTCGTCGAGGACGAACAGGCCGGCTTCCGCCTGGCACATCGGGCACGGATCGCCCGGCAGGCCGATGGACTGCACCGCGTCGATGTAGTTGAGAACGGTGTGGCTGTTGACGTGGCAGGTGACGAAGTACGGGATCATCTCCATCGGGACGTTCGTCAGTTTGCCGTGCCAGGGATAGAACACGCCGCCCCAGACGGTCTCGTTGTGGGCAACGTTGTGATGCCATCTGTAGTTCTTCTTGCCGCCGCGGAGGTTGGCGTCGGAGGAGAACATGCGCTGGAACTGGAAGATGGTCGCGTTGACCATGCCGCGGTAGTGCCACGCGGAGGCCTTCAGGCCCTCGCCGCGCATGCCTTCCATGCCGCGGTCGAACCAGTGCAGAACCGGCAGGTAGGTCTGGCCGACCCAGCGGTAGCGCCACACGCCCTTGGCAAAGTTGATGAGGCCGCCGTAGCGGACAACGTCCATGACCATGTGCGCGTAGTTGTACAGCCAGATGTTATAGAAGTAGTACATGGTGTCGGGAAAGCCACGCCACTCTCTGTGCTTGTACAGACCGGTCTTGTCAATGTAGAGATCGCCCAGACGGCGCTCCTGATGGGGCTTGCCGTACCAGAAATCATGGGCAAGTGCTTTCATATCGTATTTCATTATTTGCCCTCCTGAATCTTCTTGATTTCGATGCTCTCGACGAAGGCCTGGAAGCGGGTACGCAGCTGGCCGGAGGCGCCGTTGATGTATTCCTTTTCGATGGAGCAGACCGGGTAGCCAAAGTCACGCGGCATGACGATGGTGTCGATCGTGCGCTCGTAGCTCCAGTATTCGCAGAACTTGTTGGAGGCAACGATGATGCCGTCGGCCTTGTATTCCTTGGCGAGGTCGGCCAGACGCTGCTTGCGCTCGCGCATGATATCCTGCGGCATGAAGCGCGGGCAGTTGCTGGTCTCGAGATAGTGGCGGGCGATCGCGGTCAGCGGCTTCTCGCCGTCCTTGACCACGATGGGAGCGCGGGACTCCACAGCACCGTAGCAGTGACGGTCGCAGACGACTTCGGCGCCGCAGCCTTCGATCAGCTTGGTGAACTCGGGGTCGTCGTTCTCGGAGCCGGCCAGAACGACCTTGCAGCGGAACGGACTCTTCTTGTCGGGCTTGCGGGTCTTGAGCTCTTTGGCCGTTTCCTTGAGCATCGGGAGGATCAGTTCCTTCGGGCAGACCAGCGAGCAGAGCTGGATGACCTGGAACTCATAACCCGTGATGGTCGGGTTATCGAGCTTGCGGTAATCGCCGATCTCGTTGATGACCGCGCTGATCTCGTTGTGCAGGTCAATGGCCTTCATGAGGGCCTCGTCGGAGATGTCGATGCCGAATTTCTCGTGCAGCGGATCGAGGACGTGGGCCTGCAGCTGGCCTTCATAATGCTCGATGCTGTTCTGGTTTCTCTTGAACGGCACGTCGGTGAACGTCACGAAGAAGTCCGGATTCTGGATGACGTCCATGTAGCCAAGGTGCTCCTGGAAGCGGCAGGTGACCGTGCAGGTCTCGGTGCCGAAATCAGCGTCCAGGAAGTTGTAGCCGCCTTCGAGCGCACGCTCGAAGAGGCTGCGGCCGTAATGGCAGGTACGGCTGGACATGTAATATGTAGCCATGTCCGGAGAAGTGCATTTCGGCGCTCTCAGACGGACTGCAAAGCAGCCGGGCAGGTCAAGCAGAACTTCCGGCATGAAGTAGCAGGTGTAACCCAGTGCTCTCTTGCCGTCTGCCTTTCCTTGCCGGACCAACTCGTTGTTGGCCTCCTGGAGCAGGTTTTCAAATGCGATCAGGTGTTTCAAGTCTCTCATGTGCAAGCCCCCTTAAAATTTTTCGCATTCAACAACAGACTTTGTATGATTTGACATTCCGGTTTATGAAAACCCGACAAAAATGCTTGGATATATGCGCGATTCCCAGACAGCTTTGCCGATGTGGATATCTACTCATACACCTGAAGTATAGCGGATTTGTTGTTAATTGTCAAACAAAATATCCGCCCGAAGGGGATTTCTTTTGTTCAAAATTTTGCTGTTTTTCAATGATTTTTTCACATTATTTGTGGAATTTGTTCAGTAACCGGACACGCTTCCGCGTGGTGTCCGAAAAGAAATATTTTTTCCCGCAAAAACAAAACAGCGCAGAAGAACACTTCTGCGCTGTTTCGCTTTGTTTTGTTGAGGGGTGAGGATAAAATGAAATCGGATTGCTTGCTTCGATAGAGAATGTTACCGGGACAATATTACAGAAGCAAGGCAAAAAGTATTTCTAATTTATGAAACTTTCACTCAGTCCAGATAAAGTCCCCAGAGCACATCCGGAGCCACACAGGAAAGCGGGCGGTAAGCAGCCAGCGCCTGTGCGCCGTCGGGCCGCTGAACACACAGCTGCGCCTCCTGTGCGCCGAAGCCTGCAAGCAGTGCCTGAACGGCCGGCAAAACGTCCGTACCCAGCAGCTCCTTTATGAGCAGCTGCGCCCCGTCCCGCTCCACAACGGCACACCCGCTGGCGATGCGCACCAGCGCGCCGCCGCACAGATCGCAGAGATCTGCCTGAAATGCCAGCAGCGCAGCAGACAGCTCCACGTGCGCGCGGCCGCGCAGTGCCTGCTCCCGCAATGCGGCGTACTCCTGCGCGCTGACCCGCTCGATGACCGGCGGGCACTGCATATCCGGTGCACGTGCGATGCGCAGCCGCGTACCGCGGGCAGTCTGTGTGGTACCCATGACCGACTGATACCATGCGTACAGGGACGCTTCTGCCGGGAGCGTATAGAGCACGCAGCCGTTCGCGTCCGCTTCGGCGGCAAAGCGGCGCATCAGTGCCGACGCATAGCCGTGTCCCTGCTGCGCCGGATCGGTAGAGGCCGCATAGACATAGGCGCAGGGGAGAGTGGTCCCGTCAGCCGTATGCAGCCGGCCGCCCAGCAGATGCGCTGCCGTGACAACAGTTCCGTTTACCTCAACGACCCAGGCGGCCGCTTGCGGCGGAAAGCGATGATAAAATGCGCCGATCAGCTCCGGCGGATCGCCGAAGGCGGTCTGCCAGAGCCGGGTCAGCACCGGCAGGTCGGCCGCGGCTGCGCGGCGGATGCGTGCGTCAGGCATCGGGGTACACCTCCGGGCAGCGCGTATAGATCTCCCGCTGCAGCGCTTTGAGATCGACGAACGTCTCCGGCCGCTTGCTCGGGTCGCGCAGCAGGGCGGAGGGGTGATAGATCGCCATACAGCGCCGGCCATTGACATCAAACCACTGCCCATGCTCGCGCGTGATGCGAAATGGGTCTTTGATGAGTGCGGTCGCAGCGATCCGGCCGAGGCAGACGATGATCGCCGGGTCGACGAGCGCGATCTGCCGCTGCAGCCATTCGCCGCAGCATTTCTGCTCCACGAACTGCGGGTCACGGTTGTGCGGCGGGCGGCATTTGACGATGTTGGCGATGTAGACCTTCGTCCGGTCGAGATAGATCATTTCGAGCATATCATCGAGCAGCTTGCCGGCCGGCCCGACAAACGGCAGCCCCTGCAGGTCTTCCTGTTCGCCGGGGCCTTCGCCGATGAGCATGATGCGCGCATCCTCGGCGCCGTCACCGAATACGAGGTGATGCCGCGTCTCACCGAGACCGCAGCGCCGGCACTGCGCGCACTCCTGCTTGAGTTCTTTCCAGGCTTCGTTCATGCGCTCTGGCTCCTTTTCCCTTGGATGAACCGGCTTTTTGCGGCCGGTTCGGCAAAAAATATATTGTAATGTAGCGTCAAACGTATTATAATACCCCGGTATGAAAATAACAACTGTAACCTGTCTGTAACCAGTTCGCGCGGCGTTGGGCGATCCCGCTGCGCCGGACATTACAATATTTTGAATGAAATTTGGTGCTTTGAATGGATTTTCAGGATTATCTGGTTCCCGGGAAAACCGGGCTGCTGATCGGTATCGGCGGCGTGTCCATGTCGCCGCTGGCAGAGGTGCTGCATGATGCGGGGCTGGACATTCGCGGCTCGGACATGAGCGAGAGCGACAATACGCTCACGCTGCGCGAGCGCGGCATTCCGATCCACATCGGCCACAGCGCCGCCAACGTTACGGATGATATCGAGTTCGTGATCCGCACGGCCGCCGTTCATGACGACAATCCGGAGGTGCACGAGGCGCACCGCCGCGGCATCCCGGTCTTTGAGCGGACGCAGGCATGGGGCGCGCTCATGCGCGGCTACCCGAATGCGCTGTGTATTTCCGGCACACACGGCAAGACGACGACGACGTCCATGTGCACGCACATCATGATGGCGGCGGAAAAAGACCCGACCGTCATGATCGGCGGCACGCTTCCGCTGCTGCACGCCTGCCACCGTGTCGGCAAGGGCAATACGATCATCATGGAGTCGTGCGAGTACTATAACTCGTTCCTTTCGCTGAATCCGACGATCGCCGTGATTTTGAACATCGAGGCGGATCATCTGGACTTTTTCAAGGACATCGAGGACATCAAGCACTCGTTCCGCCAGTTTGCCGAGCGCGTTCCGGCCGAGACTGGCACCGTGATCGCAAACTTTGACGATGCCAACACCATGGACGCCCTGCGCGGGATCGAGCGCAAGGTCATCACCTTCGGCCTCAGCCCGAAGGCGGACGTGTATGCGGAGAACATCATGCACCGCGGCTCTTCGTCCGAGTTTGATATTTATCACCGGGGAAATCTGTTTGCCCATGTGACGCTCCATGTTCCCGGCATCCACAATGTGCGCAACGCGCTCGCTGCCACGGCTGCGGCCATTGTGCTCGGCGTCAGCCCCAATGCCGTCAAGTACGGTCTTGCCGGCTTTGAAGGCGCGGGCCGGCGGTTTGATTATAAGGGCAAGTTCCAGGGCGCGGATCTGTATGACGATTATGCGCACCACCCGAGTGAGCTGCGCGCGCTGCTCGACGCGGTGGATACGCTCGACTATCAGCGCACGATCGTCGTGTTCCAGCCGCACACCTACAGCCGCACGGCAAAGCTCTTCAATGATTTTGTGGAGCAGCTGCGCCGCCCGACGATCGTCTATCTGGCGGAGATCTATGCTGCGCGCGAGAAAAACACCATCGGCATTTCTTCTGCCGATCTGGCCGCGCAGATCCCGGGCGCGAAGTTTTACCCGACGTTTGCGGAGATCGAGGCCGAGCTGCGCCGCATTGCCCGCCCGGGCGACATTATCCTGACCGTGGGCGCCGGCGACGTGTTCCGCATCGGTGAGCACCTCCTGTACCCGGCGGACAATAAGGACTGAGCCCACGCGATTAAAACGGAATTTCATCAAAAGCTGTCGGTTTGCGGCCGGCAGCTTTTTTGCGCCCAAAAGCAAACGATTCCTGCGCAAAGACATTTTCTGCGACAGCGGGGAATGACAGTTTTCATAACAATGAAAATCTATAATTTATGTAAACTGTTTTGCGTCAGGAGGAACCGTTATGAATGTCAAGATCGCGGGACACGACCGGCCGGTGCGTGCACCCGGCGCCTTGCCGAGCCCGATCGGGCTGCTGCCGGCAAGTGAAAATGCCAAATGGGTCGGTATGCTCGTCAGCTTTGCGCTCGGGCTGATCCTGTCAACGGCGCATATCGCCGGGTCGCCGGCGCCGTTCGGTCTGGCGTTCCTGGCGGCGATGGGGTATGGCTCCGGCGGTGCGCTGTGCCTTGCCGGCTGCGCGCTCGGCTACTTTGCGGCCTTCGGCGTTGCGACCGGCACGCAGCTCGCCGCCGGCTGCTGCCTGATTTTTCTGACGGCATATTTTCTGCGCAGTCATCCGTTTGTGCAGACGCGCTGGTATCCGTCGGCCGTCTCCGCGGCGGCTTACATACTGACGCGGCTGGTGCTGTGCCTGCTCACGGGCGGCCTGTCGCTGCTGCTGGTGTCCCGCATGGTACTGTTTTTGCTGCTGTGCGCCGCATCGGCCTATGGGTTTGACGATCTGCTGCGCGCGCAGGAGCCGCGCACGGTCAATGCGGAGATCTGCCGCAATGTCTCGACCGTGTTTCTGCTGGCGTGTCTGCTCATGGGCGTGAACAATCTGCTGCTGTTCGACACGCTGTCGGTCGGCCGGGCGCTCTCGGTGCTCATTCTGCTCATCCTCAGCGGGACGGGCGGCGCGCTGTGCGGGGCATCGGCCGGGCTGATCCTCGGCATCGCCATGGACGTGGCCGCCGGTGCGGGCGCCCTGTTCTCGGTCGTCTATGCCGCTGCCGGGCTGCTGTCAGGGCAGTTTTGCAAGCATCGGCGTGGGTTTTATCTGCTCATATTCGCGGCAGCGTACCTGCTGACGCTGTTTTGCATCCCGCTTCCGGAGCTGCGCATCGGCGCGGGCGTGGAGCTGGCGCTTGCCATGGGCGCATATCTGGTGATCCCGAAGAAGTTCGTGGTAGCGGTCGGCGCGTTTTTGCAGCCGCTGCGCGGCGGGAGCGGGGAGTCCGGTCTGCGCCGCTATGTCGCGGGGCGCGTCGGCGGCGTGGCGCATGCGTATCAGCGGCTGCATGACACGGCATGTCAGGCTGCAAGTACGGCAGAGAATGATGCTGATGTGGCGAAAGTCTTTGACCGCGCGGCCGACCGCGTCTGCTGCCGGTGCAAGCTGCAGCAGGAGTGCTGGACGCGCCGGGCGCTTGATACACTCAACATTATGAACGATGTTACGCGCCGCATTCAGGCGCGCGGCCGGCTGCTGCCGGAGGATTTCCCGCCGTACTTTCGTGACCGCTGCGTCCATCTGCACGAGTATACCGAGGTCGTCAACGGCGAGCTGCGCCTGCGTGCCTACCGGCAGCGGATGCAGGAAACGCTGCAGGAAAACCGCACCGTGCTCTGGGAGCAATATGCCGACTTTGCGCAGGTGCTCACAAATGTTTCCCGTGAGCTCGACAGCAGCTACGGCGCTGACCCGCTGGCGGAGCAGCGCCTGATCCGCTGGCTTCGCACCATCGGCGTGGAAGCGGACGCGGCTGTGTTCCGCGAGAGCACGGGCCGCCTGCGCGTGACGATCGACAGCCGCTATCTGCGCCCGCTGCTGGAGCTGCCGGACTATCTGGACAAGCTCTCGGCAACGCTGGGCGTGCGCCTGTGCATGCCGGAAAACGCCGCGCGTGACGACAGCCTGCTCCTGCTCGAGGCAGAGCCGCTGGCCGTCTCCGTCGGCATTGCGTCCATGCGCAAGAAGGGGGAGACAGTCTCCGGCGACCGCGGCACGTATTTCAAGACAGACGCGGGGCAGCTGTGCGTGATCCTGTCCGACGGCATGGGCTGCGGCGAGACGGCGGCCGACGGCAGCATCAGCACGGTCGGCATGCTGGAGGAATTTTTGCGCTCCGGCGTCAGCCCGGCGCTGGCGATGAAGCTGCTCAACTCCGCCATGCTCCTGCGCGACGGGGAGAGCTGGGGCTATGCCACCGTGGATCTCATGTGCATGAATCTCTTCACCGGTGAGGCGGATTTTTATAAGTACGGTGCTGCGCCGACGTATGTCAAGTCCGGCGGCGCGCTCAAAAAACTGCGCTGCACGTCCTTCGCGCCCGGCCTCGAGCAGGAGAGCGGCAAAGCGCCGGACGAGCTGCACATGCATCTCAAGCCCGGCAGCGTGGCCGTGATCGCAAGCGACGGCGTTGTCTCCGACGGCCGCGACGAGTGGCTGCGCAGGCTGCTGAGCGATTCGGACGACCGCGATATGAAAACGCTGGCTGGCAGCGTCGTGCGCGCGGCGATCCGCGAATACGGACGCAGCGACGACATGACCGCCCTGGCGGTAAAAGTGGAGGTACGCAGCTGATGAAACGAAAAAACAAGCCCATCCGCAGACCGGACGCCGTGCAGCCGCTCCCGCTGCCGGCTGACGCGGACGAGATCGCCTTCGCCCACGGCGTTTCGCGCCGCGTCGTCGTAGTCGATGCAGCCGAAAGCCCGCTGTTCGAGCAGATCATTTACATCGTGCGCGATGATGCCGCCAGCGGCGGCGTCACGGCGGCGGATCTGGTGCAGCAGGCACGCGATGCCGTCGGACATGTACCGGCAGCGCCCACGCCACGGCCGCGGCAAAAATCCTATACCGGTCTGCTGATCTGGCTGTGTTCCGTCGCCGGCGTGCTGGCGGCGGGCATCGGATACTGCCTGTACTGCGGCTGGTGATGGTACGAATCTCCTGCGACCCGGAGGGATATGCATCCTCCGGGTCGTTTTCTGCGGAAAAACCGGTTGTCAACGCTTGACGAAAGTGTTAGAATAAAGCGCCTGAAACGATTTTTACAGCGGGAGGTTACTTTATGAGCACGATCAAGGACCTGAACCTGGCGCCATCCGGTGAGCGGAAGATCCGCTGGGTGGAAGCACATATGCCTGTTTTGCGCGATATCGGCAGCGATTTTGCGCGCGAAAAGCCGTTTGCCGGCCTGAAGATCGCACTCTCCGTGCATCTGGAGGCCAAGACGGCCTACCTGTGCCGCGTGCTCGAGATGGGCGGAGCGGAGATGCACGTCACCGGGTCCAACCCGCTGTCTACGCAGGACGACGTTGCCGCAGCGCTGGCGGCGAAGGGCATGGACGTGCACGCGGTCTACGGCTGCACGGACGAAGAATACCAGGCGCACCTGCGCAGCGTGCTCTCCGTCGGGCCGAACATCATCATTGACGACGGCGGCGATCTTGTGCACCTGATGCACACGGAGTTCACGGATCTTATTCCGCAGGTCATCGGCGGCTGTGAGGAGACGACGACCGGCATCCACCGCCTGCGGATCATGGACCGTGCCGGAACGCTGCGTTTCCCGATGATCATGGTCAATGACGCCGACTGCAAGCACCTGTTCGATAACCGCTACGGTACGGGTCAGTCTGTGTGGGACGGCATCATGCGCACGACGAACCTCGTCGTGGCCGGTAAGTACGTCGTCGTGAGCGGCTATGGCTGGTGCGGCAAGGGCGTGGCCCTGCGCGCCAAGGGCCTCGGCGCGAAAGTCATCGTGACAGAAGTTGACCCCATCCGGGCGCTCGAGGCCGTTATGGACGGCTACGAGGTCATGCCGATGATGGATGCCGCCGCCATCGGCGACATTTTCGTGTCCGTCACGGGCTGCAAAGACGTCATTACGCTCGAGCACTGCGAGCGGATGAAGGACGGCGCGATCGTCTCCAACGCCGGACACTTCAATGTCGAGATCGACATGGAGGCGCTCGACCGCTGCGCGGATGAAATCTATGAGGCGCGGCACAATATTGATGCTTACCGTCTGCCGAACGGCAAGACGATCTATGTCATTGCGCAGGGGCGGCTGGTCAATCTGGCGGCCGGCGACGGCCACCCGGCGGAGATCATGGACATGAGCTTTGCCGTGCAGGCCATGAGCGCGGAGTATCTGGTGCGCACGCGTGGCCAGCTGAAACCGGGCGTCGTGTCGGTCCCTGCGGAAATCGATGACAACATTGCGCGCCGCAAGCTCAAGGCTATGGGCGTTTCCATTGACAGCCTGAGCTGTAGCCAGAAAGAATACCTGAACGGTTGATGCTTTGAGACCGGACGGAAAGGAGGGGCAGAGAGATGGACGATCAGAACCGGGAATACGAAGATTACGAGGCACTGCACGACGAGCTCTTTGCACTTCTCGATCAGCACCGGATGAAGGCGCTGAGCCAAAAGCTCGGCGAGATGAACGAGTTTGACATTTCCGAGTTCCTCGGCGAGTTGTGGGAGGATAACCCGCAGCGGATGGCTATGGTGTTCCGTATCCTGTCCAAGGAGATCGCGGCGGCCGTGTTCGCCAACCTCGAGGTCGAGGAGCAGGAGACGATCATCAACTCCATCACCGATACGGAGCTTGCCGGCATCATCGAAGAGCTGTATGTTGACGACGCCGTCGACATGATGGAGGAGCTGCCGGCCAATGTGGTCAAGCGTGTCATGCGCACGGCGACGCCTGCCACGCGCAACCTCATCAACCAGTACCTGAAATATCCCGAGAATTCTGCCGGCAGCATCATGACGGCCGAGTTTGTGGACCTGAAAAAATACATGAGCGTGCGCGAGGCGTTCGCCCGCATCCGCAAGATCGGCGAGGATAAGGAGACAATCTACGTCTGCTATGTCACGTCGGCCAAGCGCAAGCTCGAAGGCGTTGTCACCGTCAAGGATCTGCTGCTGTCGGACGATGACGTGATCCTGGAAGACATCATGGACACGAACGTCATCTATGCCTCCACGACCGACGACCAGGAAGAGGTCTCGGAGATGATCTCCAACTACGACCTGATCGCGATCCCGGTCGTGGATAAGGAAGGCTGTCTCGTCGGTATCGTCACGGTTGACGATATCATCGACGTCATGGAGCAGGAGACGACGGAAGACATCGAAAAGATGGCCGGTATCACGCCGTCCGATAAGCCCTACTCCCGCACGAGCGTCGTGGATATCTGGAAAAACCGCATCCCGTGGCTGATGTTCCTCATGCTCTCGGCGACGTTCACCGGCATGATCGTCACGCACTTTGAGGATGCACTGGCGACGCAGGTCGCGCTTGCGTCGTTCATGCCCATGCTCATGGGCACGGGCGGCAACTCCGGCAGCCAGTCCTCCACGGCGATTATCCGCAGCCTGTCGCTGGGCGATACATCCCCTTCGGACGCGCTGCGCGTGATCTGGAAGGAGCTGCGCGTTGCGTTTTTGTGCGGCGTCTCGCTCGCGGCGGCCAACTTCATCAAGATGCTACTCGTTGACCGGCTGCTGCTGGGCAACACCGCCGTCACGATGCCGGTCGCGGCGACCGTCTGCTGCACGATCGTGTTCGTGGTCATGTTCGCAAAGGTCGTGGGCAGTCTGCTGCCGATGATCGCGGAAAAGATCGGCGTCGACCCGGCCGTCATGGCAAGTCCGCTCATTTCGACGATCACGGACGCCGTGTCGCTGCTGATCTATTTTTCCATTGCGAAAATGTTCCTGCATTTTTAATTTGCATTTCAACGCCCCCGGAGCATCCGGGGGCGTTTTACCATGGAAAAGCACTTGCATAATGCGCGGAAAATCATTATAATAAAGTGTCATATTTTGCGTATGACCACTCTCACGAAACAGCGAGGTGCGCTATGAAATCAAGCCTGAAACGAGTGATAACGGCGCTGCTTGCCACCGTCATGCTGGCTGCGATCCCCTGTGTGCCGGCCTTCGGCGCGCAGGAGTATTACGTCAATGACGGAGAAAACACGCTGGCGCTGGCGGATGCGTATGCCATCGGCGCGGACGGCAGCACGGCGAAGCTGCCGGAGCGCGGCGTCTATGCCGCCACGGCGAGCGGCACGCAGCTGCTCGGCGGCAGTGAATACGACGATGAGCAGCCGAACATTCCAAACGGTATCGTCCGCGTCGGTCTGGCCTTCGGCTCGACGGCGCTGGATGCGGTCCATCTGCAGATCAAGACCGGTTCCGGCTTCGCCTTCGGATACTATGACTCCGATCGTGTGTTCCAGTCCGTCGGTTCGACAGCGGAGAGCGCCGTCACCGTTATTGCGGATACGAACGTCACGGTTGGGGACAGTGCGTTCGGCGCTTATCATGTCCAGCTCGGCGATACCTATGCGAGCTTTGACGCTGCGCAGGCAGCGGCCAACAGCTGCGGCGGCTATCCGGTGTATTATAACGGCAGCTACCGCGTGCGCATCGGCAGTTACCGGAGCGCGGACGATGCACCGGCGGGGCAGGGGGCAGTTGTCTCCGGCGGCGCACGCTGTGTGCTGGTCGTGAAGGCCGGCACGGAGCAGATCCTGTTCGGCTTCGACTGCGGCTCGACCCGCTCGCTCTCGCTTGCACCGCAGAACGGCAGCGGTGCTGCCATCACGCAGGTTGCCGAGTGCAAGGAGCGCAACGGCAGCCGGTCGTGCACGTATTACGGCGATTTTCAGTTTACCCGCCTCAGCACACAGGAACCGCAGAAGCTCACGCTGGTGAATTTCGTCGGTCTGGAGCCCTATGTCAAGGGCGTCACGCCGTATGAAATGAGCAGCGGCTGGCCGCTCGAGGCGCTCAAGGCGCAGGCGGTCTGCGCGCGCACCTATGTCGCTTCCCACATGAACGGCTCGCCGGCCTACGGCTTTGACGTGACAGGTACAACGACCAGCCAGGTCTATTACGGTACACTAGACGCATCAGCGAACAGTGACCGCGCCGTGGATGAAACGGCAGGGAAGTTCGTCCGCTATGAGGGCAAGCTGTGCGAAACGTTCTATTTTGCGGCGGACGGCGGCGCGACCGAGGACTCCGAAAACGTCTGGGTGACCAAGGTGCCGTACCTGCGCGGTGTCGTCGATCCGTATGAGAAGGACATCGAATTTTACTGCAAGAGCTGGAGCACGACCATCTCCCGTGCAGCCGTCGGGGACGTCTCCATCACCTATACGCCCATTGGCAATGCCATGACCGTGACGGTCGGCGGTAAGACCTACAGCAAGGACGCCGTGCGCACGTTCCTGACAAGTGTTTGCGGCCTGCGCTATAACAGCCGCCACTTTACCGTGGAGTATGACGCTGCCTCGGACACTTATTCTGTCGTCGGCGGCGGCTATGGCCACAACTGCGGCATGAGTCAGTGGGGGGCCAAGGCCATGGCGCAGGAACACGGCAAAACCTATGAAGAGATTATCAGTTTCTACTATACTGGAGCTTATGTAGCATGAAAAAATCGGATTTTTATTTTGACCTGCCGGAGGAGCTCATCGCGCAGACGCCGCTCGAGCGCCGCGATGCCTCCCGGCTGCTGACGCTGGACAAAACGACCGGCGCTGTCGCACACCATCACTTTTACGAGCTGCCGCAGTTCCTGCGTCCGAACGACTGCCTTGTGCTCAACGATTCGCGCGTGCTTCCGGCGCGCCTGCTCGGCCACCGCAGCACCGGCGGCGCGGTCGAGGTGCTGCTGCTGCGCGACCTTGGCGACGGCAAGTGGGAGTGCCTGACCCGGCCGGGCCGCAAGACCCAGCCCGGCACCGCGCTCTCGTTTGGCGACGGGGAGCTCACCGCCACGGTCGTCGATGCGATCGCCGACGGCAACAAGATCGTACAGTTTCACTATGACGGCATCTTTCTGGAGGTGCTCGAGCGGCTGGGCAAAATGCCGCTGCCGCCGTACATCAAGGCAGAGCTGCAGGATCAGGAGCGCTACCAGACGGTCTATTCCCGCGAGCTTGGCAGCGCCGCCGCGCCGACAGCCGGCCTGCACTTCACGAAGGAGCTGCTGCAGCAGATCGCGGACATGGGTGTGAAGATCGGCTATGTCACGCTGCACGTCGGCCTTGGCACGTTCCGCCCTGTCAAGGAGGACGAGATCGAGGATCACCCGATGCACTCGGAGTTTTGCATCATCCCGGAGGAAACGGCGCGCATGGTCAACGAGACGAAGGCCAATGGTGGCCGCGTCGTCTGCATCGGCACGACATCCTGCCGCACGGTCGAGAGCTTTGCGGATGCGGACGGAACGCTCCGCGCGCAGTCCGGCTGGACGGACATCTTCATCTACCCCGGCTACAAATTCAAGTGCATGGATGCGCTCGTCACGAATTTCCACCTGCCGGAGAGCACGCTCATCATGCTCGTGTCGGCGCTGGCCGGGCGGGAGCACATCCTCAACGCATACAAGATCGCCGTCGAAAACCGCTATCGTTTCTTCTCGTTTGGCGACGCCATGTTCATTGCCGATGGCCTCGATGCCGGCGGCGCTGAGTAAGAAAATGAAAAAACAGGCTCGCGGCCGCGAGCCTGTTTTTTGCTGTATCGGTTCAGTTTTGCGCAGCTTCAAATGCCTGCTGCAGATCGGCGATGATATATCGGTGTCTTCCAGACCGACCGCCAGACGGATCAGGCGATCCGAGAAGCCGGCGGCCTCGATCTCTTCTTTCGTGCACATGGAGTGCGTCATGGAAGCCGGATGCTGGATGAGCGTCTCGCAGTCGCCAAGGCTGACGGCCAGCGCGCACAGATGCACGTGGTTGAGCACCTTCTTGGCTTCCTCGAAGCTGCCCATCTCGAACGAGACAACGCCGCAGAATCGCGTCATTTCGCGGACGGCCACGGCGTGATCGGGATGGTTCTCCAGACTGGGATAGAACACTTTCTGCACATACTTGGAGCCGGTAAGGAAGTCCACCACTTTCTGCGTGTTTGCGCAGACGGCGTCCATGCGTACCTTGAGCGTCTTGAGACCGCGCAGGATCAAAAACGCCTCCTGCGGCCCGAGCATTGCGCCCGTAATGTCCTTGAGTCTGACCATGCGGATCTGGTCCATGATCTCCTTGCGCGCCGCCGAGAAGCCCGCGACCACGTCGCCGTGGCCGTTGAGATACTTGGTCGCGCTGTGCACGACGACATCCGCGCCCAGCTTCAGCGGCTGCACCAGCAGCGGCGTGGAAAAGGTGTTGTCCACGATGACGAGACAGTCCGGATTCTGCGCATGCGCGTAGTCCGCGACGGCGCAAAGCGCCTGTATCAGCAGATCTATGCGCAGCTGCGCGCACAGATCTTCTCCGGCGAGATCGCAGCCGGACAGTCGCTGCCGTCGTATCGGTTTATGAGCCGGAAATACCAGGTCAACGTCGCCACGGTGGAAAGGCGTATGATCTGCTGGAGGCCAACGGTTATATCCGCCGCTGTCAGGGCAGCGGGTGTTGTGTCCTGCCGCTGGATAATTTCAAGTTCTTTGCCGACGGCGTGGTGCTCGACAGTTTTCAGGCCGGGCAGTCGGAGACCGGGCCGGTCTATGATTTTGCCACCAGCACGCCGCTGGCGACGCGGGAGGAGACACGGCAATTTGTCGCGCTGGCCGACGAGCTCGCGCAGCAGCGGCCGGATGCGCTCCTGCGCTATCCGCCGACACGCAGGCGCTGCGGCAGCATCTGGCAGCGCGTAGCATTTGCTGCGCCTGAGCTATGTCGGCTGTCCGCTGGAGCAGATACCGGAAGGGATACACTGTATCGACTGGGAAATCGACTGGCTGCTGGAGCACCAAGCGGCGTTGGAAATTTAGTTGAGGTATCTTGTTGCATATTTTGTGAACAAACATAGCGCCTTTTGTGAACGTTAGCACTCACCTCTTGACAGTGCTAAAAAGCGTGCTATGATGAAGACGATCGATGAGGGAGGGCCTCCAGAGGGTCTCCGGAGATCAGGCATTGTTGTACAAACGGTAACAGAGTTCGCCAACGCGTGGAGTTTTTCCCCAGCGCCTACGAAAGGTATGAATGGAGGAATGACTTATGTTGCCGAGCATTTTTGGTGAAAACCTGTTTGATGATTCGCTGTCCGATTTCTTTGATTTCGGCCGTATGATGCCGCAGGTCAGCAGTGAGCTGTATGGCAAGCACGCCAGAAATCTGATGAAGACCGATGTCCGCGAACTGGACGGCTCGTATGAGCTGGACGTGGACCTGCCGGGCTTCAAGAAGGATGAAGTGACGGTCGATCTGCAGGACGGTTACCTGACGATCAGCGCTGCCAAGGGTCTGGACAAGGACGAGTCCGATAAGAAGGGCAAGTTCCTGCGCCAGGAGCGTTACGCCGGCTCCATGAGCCGCAGCTTCTATGTCGGTGACGATGTGGAATCCGCAGATGTCTCCGCGAAGTTCGAGGATGGCATTCTGAAGATCAGCGTCCCAAAGGCTGCGCCGAAGGAGCTTCCGAAGCACACGACCATCACGATCGAGTAATATGCAGCAATGCAAGCGCGCCCCGGCCAAAATGGCTGGGGCGCACTGCTTTTTAAAGGGATATCCCCGCCGATGCCTGAAAAGGCATCGGCGGGGATACGTCTGTTATGAACAACGGTTTCTGCTGCGTTTGCTGCGCAGTTCCTTGACCTTGATCCTGGCAGCACGCTTGACCATGTAGGGGAGAATGGCTTTCATCTTGTCCTCGGAGCGGATCATCTTGGTCGCTTCCGGGTGATCGCGGCCAGGTGGATGGCGTCAAACTCGCATCTGGTCGTGCACACGCCGCAGCCAAGGCAGCGGGACGCCTCCTTTTTGACCTGCTCTTCCGTGAACGTGCAGCGCGGGTCGCGGAACGTCTTGCGCGCTTCCGCGCCGGAGAGCGCCGCAGGCACCTGCCGTACCGGCGCGTCGAAGCACGCCGTCGGCAGGGCAACATTGCGCTTGTCCAGCTCGGGATACACGCGGCGGTTGCGGCCGATCGTCAGGCTCTGGCCCTCGTGCACGTAGCGGTGCAGGGAAATGGCGGCTTCCTTGCCGGCGGCAATGGCGTCGATCACAAACTTCGGCCCGGTGGCCACATCGCCGCCAACAAAGATGTCCGGCTGTGCGGTCTGAAGCGTGAGGCCGTCGCAGATGTGGCCGCAGACGGCGGGGAAGGGGTTCTCTTTTTTGATAAGCTTGAGCGCGTCCATGTAGCGGCCTTCGGCAACCATGCGGATATAGCCCTGGACGGCAATATGCGCCGGGCAGTTGCTCTTGCAGGGGGCGGTGCCGGTGTCATAGCAGTTGGCGGACGGATTGTCGTCTCGGTAATTTTCGTTCCATATTTCCGGGCCCCATTTGGCCTCATCCGGCAGCACCTGCTTCGGATAGACGATCGGCCCCTCCTTCGTACACAGCTTCTGCCCGAGCTTGGCGGCACCCGCCGGGCACACCTTGGCGCACTGACCGCAGGCAACGCACTTTTCCGGATCGACATGCGCGCGGTAAGCGGATGCGGACATATTCGGCATGTTGAACAGCTGGCTGGTGCGCAGCGCGTAGCAGGAGCAGACGCAGCAGTTGCAGATGCCGAGGATCTTGTCCTTGCCGTCAATATTCGTGATCTGGTGCACAAAGCCGTTTTCCTCGGCGCGCTGCAGGATCTCCATGACCTCTTCGCGCGTTGCAGGGCGCGCTTTGTTGGTCTCGATGGCGTAGGTCGCCATGTCGCCAACGGCAATGCACATGTCCTCTTCCAGATGGCCGCAGCCCTCATCGCGCACTCTGCGGGACCGGCGGCAGGAGCAGGTGCCGAGCGCATACTTGCCGTCGTACTTATCCAGCCAGTGCGACAGATGCTCCAGATCGACCGACTTCTGCTCCGACGGGATCGCCTTTTCGACCGGGACGGTACGCTTGCCGAGCTCACGTTCCACACCGACTGGATGCGCTATGACTGCTATGTAGACCTCAGCGGCGCCGTGCTTGGCTACCTGACTGAGCCGATGCCGATCCCGGAGATGGACGGTTTTATCCCGGCGGCATTCCGGAGCTGCTGCGCCTAAAGTCAGGACATTCCCACGACCGGGCAGTACATTTTGTGCTGCCCGGTCGCCATGACAGGAGAAAAAGAAATGAAAAAACATGGTTATACGGTTCTGGGCGGCTTTTGCATGGCGCTGGCAGACAGTGTGCCCGGCGTCTCCGGCGGGACGATTGCCTTCCTGATGGGGTTTTACGATGTATTTGTCGGCTCGCTCGATGCCCTCGTGCACGGAACAAAGCAGGAGCGGCTGTGCGGCCTGCGCTATCTGCTGAAGCTGGCGGCGGGCTGGGCCGTCGGCATGGCGCTGGCCGTTACGGTGCTGGCAGGCGCGTTTACGGACGGCGTTTATCAGCTCAGCTCGCTGTTTCTCGGCTTTGTGCTCGTTTCCGTTCCGCTGGTCATGCGCGAGCAGCGCGCCGTGCTCGGCGCGTTTCGGGAAAACTGGCTGTCGTTTCTGGGCGGCCTTGTGCTGGTCGTCGGGCTCTCGGCGCTGCGTTTGTCCGCGCTGGTCAACGGCATCGGCTTCGGCATCTGCACGGCGCTGTATGCGTTTGCGGCCGGGGCGCTGGCGATCTCGGCGATGGTGCTGCCGGGCATCTCCGGTTCGTCTCTGCTGATGTCGTGCGGACTCTGCCTGCCCGTGATCGCGGCAATGAAAGACCTGCTGCACTTTCAGTTCGGCCAGTTCTGGCTGCTGGCGGCGGTTGGGCTGGGCCTGCTCGCGGGCTTTGCCATTGCTCCGCATTGCATCCGCGGCTGGATGCGCAAAGCGCCGGGCGCCGTCACCTATGCCGTGTTGGGCATGATGCTCGGCTCTCTCTATGCGAGCGTCGTCGGCCCGACGACGCTGAAGGTGCCGCAGCACGTCATGACGCTCTCTGATTTTCACATTCTCTGGTTTGTGCTCGGTATTGCCGTGATGCTGGGCCTGGAAGCGCTGAAAAAACACACGCAAAAAGTGCCGGTGCATTGACACGCAAATCTTCCGGGAACGCTTGACTTGATGCTGCAATCTGTTAGAATAAGTAGGCAATCCAAACAGAAAGGCAAGCAAGCTATGTTTCAACTGATTTGCAAAGACGGCCATGCGCGCCGCGGCGCGTTCACAACGCCGCACGGTACGGTGCAGACGCCGGTGTTTATGAATGTCGGCACGCAGGCGGCCATCAAGGGCGCGCTCTCGGCGGAGGATCTGGAGACGATCGGCTGCCAGGTCGAGCTGTCCAACACGTACCACCTGCACGTGCGTCCCGGCGACGAATTGATCCGCGACCTGGGCGGCCTGCACAAATTCATGACCTGGGAAAAACCGATTCTGACCGACAGCGGCGGATTCCAGATCTTTTCGCTGGCGCAGCTTCGGAAGATCACGGAAGAAGGCGTTGCCTTCAACTGCCATGTGGACGGCCGGCACATTTTCATGGGGCCGGAAGAGAGTATGCGCATTCAGGCCAATCTTGGCTCGGATATTGCGATGGCGTTTGACGAGTGCATCAAGATCCCGTCGCCGTACGACTACGTGAAAAACTCCTGCGACCGGACGTATCGCTGGCTGCAGCGCTGCAAGGCGGCGCTCACGGATTACACCGGCCGTGACGATGCTGTCAATCCCGGCCAGGTGCTCTTCGGCATCAATCAGGGCACCATTTTTCACGATCTGCGCATTGAGCATATGAAGAAGATCGCAGACCTCGATCTGGCCGGTTATGCGATCGGCGGCCTCGCGGTGGGGGAGACGACGCAGGAGATGTATGATACCATTGCTGCCGTCGAGCCCTATATGCCGGCCGACAAGCCGCGCTACCTAATGGGCGTCGGCACACCGGGGAACATCATCGAATCCGTCGCGCGCGGCGTGGACTTTTTCGACTGCGTCATGCCGGCGCGCAACGGCCGCCACGGACATCTGTTCACGTGGTCAGGCATCATCAACATTAAAAATGAGAAATATCAGCGCGATGAGCAGCCGATCGACCCGCAGTGCGACTGCCCGGTCTGCCGGCGGTATTCCCGCGCCTATCTGCGGCACCTGTTCAAGGCGGAAGAGATGCTGGCCATGCGCTTTGCCGTGATGCATAATTTGTATTTTTATAATACGCTCATGCAGCGCATCCGCGCGGCGATCGAGGCGGGGGAGTATGAGGCGTTCCGGAAAAGTTACACATCCGTACTCGATATGCGCATTTAATGCTTGCATTTGCATAGGAAAGCAGATATAATATCTTTATCTTTATACGGAGGTAAAACCATGGGAAGCTCTGGCGGATATTCATCCATTATCATGATCGTTCTGATGCTTGTCATCTTCTACCTGTTCCTGATCCTTCCGGAGAACAAGAAGAAGAAAAAGCTCAATGAAATGCGTTCCAATCTGAAAGTCGGTGACGATATCGTCACGATCGGCGGTATGATGGGCAAAGTCGTCCACGTCACGGACGACAGCGTGACCTTCGAGACCAGCGAGGATCAGGTTCGCATCCAGGTTGCCAAGTGGGCCATTTCCACGAACGCCCGCGCCGAGGCGCAGGCTGCCAAGGAAGCTCAGGATCGCAAGGCTGCCAAGCAGAAAGCAAAAGAAGCGAAAAAGGAAGAGCCGAAGCACGAGGAGCCGAAGGGCCCCGAGGTGTAACGCTGCTTTCGGAATGATTTGCCCCCTGCAGGAATATGCTGTGATGCATACGTTCTGCAGGGGGTGTTTTTTTGAATACGGAACAAAAATGGCTGCCGATGCTCTCGCGCGCGGCGGCGGCCGGCCTGGCCGGACTTGGACTCGCGCTGCTCTTGAGCTGGCTGGCTGCGCTGGCCATGAATCACGATGTGCTGCCCGGCACAGATGTGCGCCTTGCTGCGTTGGTGTGCTGCGGGCTTGCGTGTCTTGCTGCCGGCGCGCTCTCGCCGCGGCCGGAGCAGGGGAGGGCACTTGGCGGAGCGATGACATGGGCGGTGTGGGCAATCGGATATCTCATCCTGAAGGCGGCCGTTGGCGCGCAGGTTTTCTGCGCCGCTACCGCCATGACGCTGCTGACCGCGCTGGCTGCCGCGATCGTCGGTTCGTGCATTTTTCATAAAAAGTTACGAAATAGAACAAAGAAGAAAAAACGGAAACAGAAGAGATATTACGGTTCGTAATCAAGCGGAAGGTTTACATAATCATTGTTTGATTACCTATATATTGCGTTAGATACGCAATGATTACCGAAATATAGTCATATACCGCTGGAAATACTGGGCATCTCTTTCTGCTCAGTTACGTGGTTTACATAATATTGTTAACATAATTTCTTGTCATAATAAACAAAAATGAACAAATTCTGACGAACTACTTGATAACATTTTCGATTTGTATTATATTATGTCTACAACGCATTATGTAAATTGTCATGTTATGAGCGCATGTTCATAGGCTGTCAGTGGTGATGAATGTGCGACATAACAGATTGCGTGTGCGCCGGAAACCGGCCGTCTCCCGCTTTCCGCTGCCGCCGCTGCTCGCGGTCGGTATGGCGGCGGGCTATGCGATCGGCTGCTGCTTCGGCGCCAATGCTGCGCTGCCGGAGCCGTCAAATCCGGTTCTTTCCTTTTTGAGCAGCAGCGGCGCGGGTGGGACGCTGTACGGCGGCTTGCTGCCGGAGCTGTGCGTCTCGTGCGCCTACGGTTTTGCGTTTTTGCTGCTGTCTACGTCGTATCTTGGTTTTTTGCTGATTCCGGCCGTTTTCGGGATCAAAGGCTTTCTGTCCGCCTGTACGGCGGCCGCCTTCCTGAATTCCGGCTGCGACCATGCGTTTTGGCTCTCCTGCGTCGCAGTCGGTCTGCCCGGCATTTTTCTTGTGCCGGCGCTGTTTCTGCTCGGAACGCTCTGCGCGCAGATGTCTGTGCGTCTGCTCGAGCAGCGGCGCGGCCTGCCAGTCCCCGTATCATCGGAGCGATATTCCCGGGAGCTGGCGCTTGTGTTCTGCCTGCTGTTGGCGGCTGCGGCCGCCGCGTGCTATGCAGTACCGTTTTTCACACGGCTTATTCTGTGACCTGTGGTCACTGTGGATGAAATCTGATTGGAAAGGGGGAAGTCGTCATGCGGGATTCCGACGGAATGGAATTGTTCGAGTCCTACCTGCGCGATGTCAAGCGCTCGTCGCAAAATACGATTTCCTCATATCTGCGGGATATCCGCCAACTCAGCGAATATCTGCACGCACACACGGATGCCGATCTTGGCTCCGCGGAAGAGGAAGAGCTGTGTGAATACATCGACTGGATGCGCAGTAACGGCAAGTCCGTTGCCACGGTTTCCCGGGCGATCGCATCGCTGAAAAATTTCTATGGGTTCCTGCTCAACAATCACTATGTGCAGCACAATCCGACCGGCAAGCTCGTACCGGACAAGGCCAAGCAGAAGCTGCCGCAGATCCTCTCGAGCAAAGAGGTCGAGCTGCTGCTGGCGCAGCCGGAGTGCACGGACGCCAAGGGCTACCGTGACCGCGCCATGCTCGAGCTGCTGTATGCGACCGGCATCCGCGTCAGCGAACTGATCTCGCTCAACATTACGGATGTAAATCTGTCCGCCGGTGTTATCCGCTGCCAGGGCCGCGATAAAGCGCGCATGATCCCCATGTATCCGGCGGCTGTCCGTGCGCTCACGGAGTACATCAACTTCATCCGCCCGCAGATGATCGCAGCACCGGATGAACAGGCGCTGTTCGTCAACGTCAGCGGGGAACGGATGTCGCGTCAGGGCTTCTGGAAGCTCATCAAGAACTATCAGACCAAGGCCGGCATCGAAAAGACGATCACACCGCACACGCTGCGCCATTCCTTCGCTGCGCATCTGCTGGAAAACGGCGCGGATA
>OLPS01001541.1_pt1 | contig 23876 bp, 20 predicted proteins | sample 1673071 | NCBI WGS metagenome assembly OLPS01 (sample SAMEA3136752, study PRJEB25190) | human gut metagenome | reverse complement strand
TTATAAGCTCTCTGATTGGTTGCGTCAATGATGTGAAAAGTGGAAGATGGGAGAGATTGAGAACAAAGATAACAGTATACTATGTAAACGAATAAAAAATGAATAGAAATAATTCAAAATAGCTGCCGAATTAGTGGAAAACATACAAAACATACAAAACCTATTGACAAGGTAGGGTAAAAGCTGTATCATACGCATATCGAATCTGAGATACGAAAAACACACATAGATGGAGTGATGAGTATGATAAAAGTAGAACACGCAAACAAAACCTTCTCCGGAAAATACGGTAAGGTACATGCCTTACAGGATGTAAGCATCCATGTAGAAAAGGGAGACATTTACGGAATCATCGGATTCTCCGGAGCCGGTAAATCCACATTGATTCGTCTTGTAAATGGACTTGAAACACTGGATAGCGGAACTGTAACGGTTCATGGAGAAGAACTTGGAAGTCTGAAGAAACCGCAGCTTCGTAAATTAAGAAGAAAAATTGGAATGGTATTCCAGCAGTTCAACCTTCTGGAATCCAAAACAGTTTATCATAATATAGCATTGCCGCTGATTCTTGAGAAAGTACCGAAGGCTGAGATTGACAAGAAAGTCAAAGAAGTTCTTCGGTTTGTAGAACTGGAAGACAAGAAAGACGTGTATGTCAGCCAGCTTTCCGGTGGACAGAAACAGAGAGTCGGAATTGCAAGAGCATTGACAACAACACCGGATATCCTGCTTTGTGATGAGGCAACCAGTGCCTTGGATCCACAGACAACAGAGGCAATTCTGAAACTGCTTAAGAAGATTAATCGTGAGATGGGGGTTACAATCCTTCTGATCACACATCAGATGCAGGTGGTTCAGATGATCTGTAATAAAGTAGCAGTCATGGAGAAAGGTCAGGTAGTCGAGGCGGGAAGTGTACTGGATGTATTCGGAAAACCGCAGGCACCAGTTACAAAGAGATTTGTTCAGACTGTTGTGAATGATCAGATTCCTGAAAGCATCATAAGTCTTGTAAAAGAGCAGAAAGAACATTTCCGTGTAGAACGATTGAAATTTATCGGAAGCAGCGTAAAACGCCCGGTTATCTCAGATATTTGTCATGTAGAAGGAATTGTAGTAAATATCTTAGGAGCAACCGTTCAAGAACTTCAGGACAACATAATGTGTGTGTTCATTTTACAGTTGCTAGGATCTGAAGAGAAGATTCTGAAAGCAGAGAAACAGATTGACGAAAACGGAGTAATCAGAGAAAGGGTAGAGGTGATTTAATGGATCAGCAGTATTTTGGAGTTTCACTGGAGAAATTACTGACCAGTGGAGGACAGACTTTATATATGGTGGCATGGTCATTGATCATCGGAACCATCATAGGAATCATTCTGGCATTGATCCTTGTGCTTTGTCGCAAGGGCGGACTTGCAGAGAATCGGATTCTCTACAATATCGTAAGTATCTACATTAACATTGTAAGAAGCATTCCATTTGTAATCCTTCTTGTAGCAATCATGCCACTGACAAGAACAATTGTTGGAACTACGATTGGAAGTACGGCATCGTTGGTACCACTTGTTATTTACATCAGTCCATATCTGGCACGATTGATGGAGAACAGTTTGTTGGAAATTAATCCGGGTATTCTGGAAGCAGCAGAAGCGATGGGAGCTACAACATGGCAGACTATTCGTTACTTCCTTCTTCCTGAGACACTGGGATCTATTGTTCTGGCACTGACAACTGGTACAATCGGACTTCTCGGAGCATCTGCGATGGCAGGATATGTAGGTGGAGGCGGTGTCGGAGATTTGGCACTGACTTATGGATACCAGAGAATGAACACACCACTGATGATTTTCACAGTTGTAGTACTGGTTATCTTTGTACAGATCCTTCAGTTTGCAGGAAATACAATTTCAAGAAAATTAAGACAGCATAAATAAATATCAGAGTTCTGTAAGAAACAAAAAAGACAGGACAACAAGCCTGGTAATAATAGTTGTGAGTGTTTACAGTCACTGTGTAACGACAGCCGGACATGAGATAGATAAAAAGAATAGGGAGATTTAGATTATGAAAATGAAAAAATTTATTGCAAGTGTATTAGTAGCGGCAACAGCATTTGGTCTTGTGGCATGCGGAAACTCAGGATCAGGCAATTCTGCAAAGAGTGATTCATCAGCAAAAAGCACAGATAAGAAGGAAATCGTCTATGGAAAATCTCAGGGACCATATACAGAGCTTTTTGAAGATGCCATTGTTCCGATTCTTGAAAAAGAGGGATACAAAGTAAAGGGCGTTGATCTTTCTGATCTTCAGACAGCAGACGTTGCATTAAATGACGGAGATGTTGATGTTAACGTTGAGCAGCATACAGCTTACATGGAAAATTTCAACAAGAGTTATAACGGAGATCTGGTAGCAATCAGCCCGATCCCGACAGTGCCGGCAGGTGTATATTCTAATAAATATGATTCGATCGACGATATTCCGAACGGTGCAAAGGTGGCAGTTCCAAACGATGCATCTAACACAGCACGGTGTTATCTGATGCTTCAGAAGATCGGCTGGATCAAACTGGATGAGAATGCAGATCCATCCGCAATAACACAGGATGATATCACTGAGAACCCACATAACATTAAGTTTACAGAGATGAACAGTATGACAATCCCGGCTACAATGGCTGATTTTGATTATGTAGCAATTACAGGAAGTGTTGTATACAATGCAGGAATCGATGCTTCTACAGCACTTGCGAACGAAGATATCCAAGATTACCTTGTACTTCAGGTTGTAGTAAAAAAAGAGAACAAAGATGCAGCATGGGCACAGGCAATCGTAGATGCATATCATTCTGATGAATTCAAAGAATATATGAAAAAAAATAATGATGGATTATGGTGGATCCCAGAAGAACTTCAGTAAGTGGTTCTGAGCGGAGTTAAAGAAAGCGAGGTAGAAGCCATGGATCAGACGGAAAAGTTAATTATAGATATAATTGATCAACATAGAGATGAAATTATTGAGTTTGCAAGAGATATTTATACACATGCGGAACTTGGATATAAAGAATTCCGTACCTCACAGAAATTTGTAAATAAGATGAAAGAACTGGGACTTCACACAGAAACAGGATTTGCCATCACAGGTGTAAAAGCATACCTGAATGAAGAGAAGAAGGAGAATGCAAGTCTTGCACTTTTAGGAGAGTTGGATGCTCTGAGAATCCCGGAACATGCCTATGTAAATCCTGAAACAGATGCAGCTCACTGCTGCGGACATCATGCACAGATGGCAGGCATATTTGGTGCGGCACTTGCACTTACAGTACCTGAGATTGCAGAAAAACTGGGTGGACAGGTAGTATTTTTTGCCACACCTGCAGAAGAGTATGGTGAGATTGAATTTAAGAATCAGCTGCGTGAGCAGGGCAAGATTCGCTATGGAGGTGGAAAATGCGAATTGATCCGTACAGGAGCGTTTGATGATATTGATCTCTGCCTGGCGCATCATATTCAGCCGGGAGATGAAATTCAAGTCGGAAGCGGAACAGGAAATGGATTTGTATCAAAAGTAATCCGCTATTTAGGAAAAGCAGCTCATGCAGCCGGAGCACCTGACAAGGGAGTGAATGCACTTTCCGCAGCTTCTCTTGGCCTTCAGGCATTAGGGCTCAACCGTGAGACTTTTCGTGACGAAGACTGCGTCCGTGTTCATCCGATCATTACGAAAGGTGGAAATCTGGTTAATGTTATTCCGGATGAAATTGTGATCGAGACACTGGTAAGAGCGAAAACAATTGAAGCATTTACGGATGCGGCAAAGAAAACAGATCGTTCTTTTCAGGCAGGTGCAGTGGCTATGGGAGCAAAAGTAGAGATTGCTACACTGCCGGGATACCTTCCGACACTTGCAGAACAAGCTTTGCCGGAGTTGAAGAGAGCTGCAGAACTTGCAGCACCGGAAGTACCTGTAAGAGAGGCTGCGGGACATTCCGGCGGTTCTACAGATGTAGGTGATGTGCAGCATCTGATGCCTGTTTATACATTCAATACAGGCGGTGTAAAAGGCGGACTTCATCAGATTAACTTTGAAGTGACGAATGAAGAAGAGGCTTATATTGATACAGCGAAAATGTTTGCATTGGCAGCATATGGATTGCTGAAAGAGAAAGCTGCAAGAAGTAAAGAACTGGTTAAAAATTACAAACCGGTATTCAAAGATTCTGCAGAATATACAAAATTTATGGAGCAGTTTGATTCTAAGGAAGTACTTGATTGATAGTTAAGGAATTTAGTTGTGTAAGGAACAATGCGGGAGATTATGAAGAAAATTACAATTTCATAATCTCCTGCGTTTTGTATGTTTACAGTCCTCAGGTCAATCGGATAATTTCTCGTCATGGCACTTCAGATATGTAATTGTGGAGAGCACGAAATATAGATCATTAAAAATCGTTGCAAATCATTTGCGACGATTCTATTATATAAAATAAAGAAACTGCTTAAAGCTATGAAACATGAGGTATACGAAAGACAGGAGGAACGAATAATGTATACACCTGCAAAAGAACGATACAATATCATGGAATATAACCGCTGTGGAAGAAGCGGATTACTGCTTCCCAAGATTTCGCTTGGCTTATGGCATAATTTTGGGGATGCATCCGATTATGAAAATATGAGGCAGCTTTGCTTCACAGCATTTGATAATGGTATCACACAGTTTGATCTTGCCAATAATTACGGGCCGGCTTACGGAAGTGCGGAGAAAAATTTCGGCAGAATATTAAAAGAAGATCTGATGCCATATCGTGATGAACTGATCATTACGACAAAGGCCGGATTTGATATGTGGGAAGGCCCTTACGGCAACTGGGGCAGCCGCAAATATCTGCTGGCGAGCCTGGATCAGAGTCTGAAACGTATGGGGCTGAATTATGTAGATATTTTCTATCACCACAGAATGGATCCGGAGACACCGCTCGAGGAGACGATGGGAGCTCTGGCAACAGCTGTTTGTCAGGGAAAGGCACTCTATGTAGGACTTTCAAATTATGATGGAGAGACTTTGGAACAGGCAGCAGCGATCCTGAAAGATCTGAAATGCCCGTTTGTGATCAACCAGAACCGTTATTCCATATTTGACAGAACAGTAGAAAAGAATGGATTAAAGGATATGACCGGCAAGCTGGAAAAAGGGTTTATTACATTCAGTCCTCTGGCACAGGGACAGTTGACAGACCGTTATCTCAATGGGATCCCGGAAGACAGCCGTATTCGAAAGGACGGAAGATTTTTGAAAGAAAGTATTCTTACCGCAGAGCGTATGAAACAGATTCGTAAGTTAAATGAACTGGCGGCTCAGCGTGGTGAGAAGCTTGCGGATATGGCACTTGCCTGGCTTCTTCAGAAAAAAGAAGTTACCAGTGTCCTGATCGGTGCATCAAAAACGCAGCAGATCCTGGATAATATAAAAGCAATACACAGTGCGCCATTTACAGAGGAAGAATTGCAGAAGATTGATGAGTACAGTCTGTAGTCCTTGACATCCCGCCCGCTTATATGCTACGATTTAAATTACGAGTGGATATATGACAAACGCAGTGATGAAGAGAGTATGTAACAGGAAATCTTACAGAGAATCCCGTGAACTGCCGGTGAGGATGCCGCAGTGTGCTGCTGAGAGGGATAGGTGGAACGTTACAGAAGATGGCTTACTGAGCGGTGTGGATGAGCATTGATAAAGATAGATAAAGATGTAAGTTCACGAAGGGCTCCGCCCTTTACAGCGGTGAGGTGGAGTGAACAGCTTCACCCGCAGAGACTATCAGTTGCGAGACTGGCAGTGAATGGAAGTGGTAACACGGATTTTCGTCTTCCCTGAGATTTATGAATTGTAACAGAAGTTATGAGGAGTGAATTCAGGGAAGATTTTTTGTTTATATAGAAAAGAAATCTGTTGGCAGCCAAAGCCTGCAGGCAGCAGGTTATGTAGATATTCAGATTCTGCGAAGGAAATATATCCGGTAAACATAAAAGGAGAGAAAAAGACATGTGTGAAAAATGTAATAAAGGAAAATATTATATTACAACAGCAATCGCTTATGCATCAGGCAAACCGCACATCGGTAACACGTATGAGATCGTGCTGGCAGATGCCATCGCAAGATATAAAAGAAGTCAGGGATACGATGTATTCTTCCAGACAGGAACAGACGAACATGGACAGAAGATTGAGCTGAAAGCAGACGAAGCAGGTGTTACACCAAAGGAATTCGTTGACAATGCATCATGCGAGATCAAGAAGATCTGGGATCTGATGAACACTTCTTATGACAAATTCATCCGTACAACAGACGAAGATCATGAAGCACAGGTTAAAAAGATTTTCAAAAAATTGTACGATCAGGGAGATATTTACAAAGGAGCTTACGAAGGAATGTACTGTACTCCGTGTGAGTCTTTCTGGACAGAGTCTCAGTTAGTAGACGGCAAATGCCCGGACTGCGGACGTGAGTGTAAGCCTGCGAAAGAAGAAGCATATTTCTTCAAGATGAGCAAATACGCAGACAGACTGATCAACTACATCAATGAGCATCCAGAGTTCATTCAGCCTGTATCTCGTAAAAATGAGATGATGAACAACTTCCTGCTTCCGGGACTTCAGGATCTGTGTGTATCCAGAACATCCTTCAAGTGGGGAATCCCGGTAGACTTCGATCCAAAACACATCGTATACGTATGGCTTGATGCGCTGACCAACTATATCACAGGAATCGGATATGACTGTGACGGCAACAGCACAGAGCTGTTCAACAAGAACTGGCCTGCAGACCTTCATCTGATCGGAAAAGATATCATCCGTTTCCACACGATTTACTGGCCAATCTTCCTGATGGCACTGGATCTTCCACTTCCAAAACAGGTATTCGGACATCCATGGCTTCTGCAGGGCGACGGTAAGATGAGTAAGTCCAAAGGAAATGTACTTTACGCAGATGAACTGGTAGATTTCTTTGGAGTAGATGCAGTACGTTACTTCGTACTTCACGAGATGCCATTTGAAAATGATGGTGTAATCTCATGGGAGCTGATGGTAGAGCGTATGAACTCTGACCTTGCAAATACACTTGGAAACCTGGTAAACAGAACTATTTCCATGACAAATAAATACTTCGGCGGTGTTGTAACAGATAAGGGTGTTGCCGAGACAGAAGAAGAAAAGGCTGTCGATGCAGATCTTAAGGCTGTCACAGAAGATACTCCGAAGAGAGTCGATGCGAAGATGGATGAACTGCGTGTTGCAGATGCAATCACAGAGATCTTCGTACTGTTCAAACGCTGCAACAAATACATCGACGAGACAATGCCGTGGGCACTTGCAAAAGATGAGGCAAAGAAAGATCGTCTGGAGACCGTTCTCTACAACCTGATCGAGAGCATCAAAGCAGGAGCAAAACTTCTGGAATCCTTCATGCCGGAGACTTCAGAGAAGATCCTTGCTCAGCTTGGAGACGGAAAAGTAACAGAAAAACCGGAGATCCTTTTCGCAAGACTGGATGTCAATGAAGTAATGAAAAAAGTAGAAGAACTTCACCCACATGTAGAAGAGAAGGAAGAGGCAAAAGAAGAAGCTGACGAAGAAGTGATCGATATCGAAGCAAAACCAGAGATCACATTCGATGACTTTGGAAAGATGCAGTTCCAGGTTGGTGAGATCATTGCCTGCGAAGAAGTGAAAAAATCTAAGAAACTTCTCTGCTCACAGGTTAAGATCGGAAGCGAAGTAAAACAGATCGTATCCGGAATTAAGAAACATTACTCTGCAGAAGAGATGGTAGGCAAGAAGGTTATGGTTCTTGTGAACTTAAAACCTGCAAAACTTGCCGGAGTATTATCTGAGGGTATGTTACTGTGCGCGGAAGACGCAGAAGGTAATCTGGCACTTATGACACCGGAGAAGAATATGCCGGCCGGTGCAGAGATCTGCTAATGCAAGTATAGAAAGATACAAAGAAACTGGTTGATAATAGTTGGCTTTGTATATGAAAGAATGAAAATGAGGACGGAGGATTTTTGGAATCACCGTCCTTGTTTGATATATATCTCCAATATCCGACATCTATATACAGTATCTGTCACACAAGTTATCCACATGATGTGGATAAGTATGTGGAAAACCTTGGGATAAGGGTGGGATAACCATGAAATTCCTTGGGATAACGTGTGGAAAAGATGGGATAAATATTGGGATACAGAAGACAGGACATTTTTGATTTGAAACGGAGGATATATGATATTTGATACGCATGCACATTATGATGATGAGCAGTTTAATGAAGACAGAGTAGAATTACTAAATTCGATGGAAGAGCAGGGCGTTGGCACAATTGTAAATGTCAGTGCAGCATATAATTCCTGCAGGAAGGTTATTGCACTTGCAAAGGAATATCCATTTGTATATGCGGCAGTCGGGATTCATCCGGATGAGGTCGGCTGCCTGAATGAAGAGAACTTTGCACAGATGAAAGAGCTGTTTAAAGAGGAGAAAGTGGTTGCGGTAGGCGAGATCGGTCTGGATTATTACTGGGACAATGAGCCGAGAGAAGTGCAGAAAAAATGGTTTATACGGCAGCTGGAACTGGCAAGAGAGTTGGATCTTCCGGTTCTGATCCACAGCCGGGAGGCAGCGGCAGATACCATGGAGATTATGAAGGAGCATGCGAAAGGACTAAGCGGTGTGATCCATTGTTATTCGTATTCTAAAGAGATGGCACAGGAATATATCAAGATGGGATTCTATATCGGCGTTGGCGGAGTGGTAACGTTCAAGAATGCGAAGAAGCTGAAAGAAGTAGTGGAAAATATTCCACTGACGTCAATTGTACTCGAGACGGACTGCCCGTATATGGCACCGGAACCGAATCGTGGAAAGCGCAACAATTCTGCTTATATCCGTTATGTGGCAGAGAAGATTGCGGAATTAAAAGGTATTACGTATGAAGAGGTAGTCGAACAGACGGAGAAAAATGCAAGAGAGATGTACCGGTTATAGCAAAAAGCAGGGGAGATATCGGAAAAACAACGATATCTTCCTTGTTTATTAAGCCGTATAAAGTTCCGTACGCATTCCAGCATCCGGTAATCACCCAGGAGATCCACCGCAGTAATGAACCAATATACAGGCAGACACCGGGAGAGGGGACGTACCGCAGACAGCATGGACATCGGAATAAGGGCAAAGAAATACTGCATATTGCCGTCCATACTGTGTCCGCCGAGAGTAACCGTATGTGTATACGAATGCGAAAAGTCGTCTGCCATCGAAGAACGATCAGTCGCTGAACTGTCATCAGCCGCAAAACTGCCAACTCCCCTGTCCGCAGCCATCTTCTCCCCCATGACTTCCAGCATACTGCTGTCATAGCGCAGAAGTCCCAATATGCAGTTCATGGTTGGTGGCTTGCCGGAACTATTTGGACCAAGAAGCCTCTTTTTGGCGTTCCGTGAAATTCGAATTTCCTATTGTCATATAAAACTACTTATGTTAACCTAATCTTACGCAGTCGTCAATCTGACAGACTGCAAAAGTATCTATCAACCAATCGGTAATTATTTCTTTCGCTCTATATTCAGAGCAGATAATCCGATGAAAGCAAAAAAGAGGAAGATTGTTTGAAAGAATGTTTCAGGCAGCTCTAAGAATCTGAGGTATTTGCGGAGAACATTTGGTAAACTTCTGCTTTTCTAAGATATACTCCTGTGTTAAAATATGCTTAGGCAGAGAATTCTTTACTTCAAACGATACTTTATCTTACAAAAGAAGGGAGAATTCTATGAGAAGAAACCAGAAAAATGTAACAGAAGATGACTTTATTATGCTTCCGACGGTGGATTTTTGTTTCAAAGAATTGATGCAAAATGAAAATATCCGGAAAGGAATCGTAGCGGCTTTGCTAAAGCTTCACCCGGAAGACGTAGAAAAAACAGACCTCATGCCTACAATATTACAAAAACAGTATGAGGATGATAAATACGGAATTTTGGATGTTCGGGTGAAGTTAAAAAACGGTGTACAGATAGACTTTGAGATGCAAGTCGTCTACTACGACTACTGGGCGAACCGGTCGGCGTATTATCTTGGAAAAATGTATGTGGATCAGATCAGAGAAGGCGACAGTTATGACAGGCTGCAGAAGTGCATTCAGGTAAGCATTCTGGATCATACTTATTTTCAGGATGATGAAAAGTGCTATCGTCGGATTGCATTGTGTGACACAGAGACAGGGAAAGAGTATACAGATCTGTTAGAGATGCACATACTGGAACTGTCCAAGCTTCCGCCTGAGCAGAAAAATGAGACAGATCTGTTACAATGGATGCGCTTTCTGGGCGGAAAATGCAGGGAGGATTTCAAGAAGATGGCAGAGAATAATTCTACTTTTGAAGAGGCATATGATGTATTAGACAGACTGAGTGCGGATGAGAAGAAACGGCTGGAATACGAAGCAAGGCAGAAAGCAATCAGAGATCATGACATTATGATGAAGACAGCAAAAAGACTTGGACTCGAGGCTGGAATTGCAGAGGGAAGAGAAAAGGGAATTGCAGAGGGAAGAGCAGAAGGAAGAGAACAGGAAAAACGCAATATTATTCGTGAAATGCTGCAGGATAACATTCCCGATTATAAAATAAAACAATATACAGGAGCAACAGATAAAGAGATTTCCGAGGAAAAGAGCCGGTTGTTTTAAATGTCTGCGCCTATTATTGGAAGGTAGTGAAATATACAGACCGTACATGATAAAAATTCTCGATAATCTGTTCCGCATATGAAACAGCTAGAACAGCTCGAAAAATGGGGAAAAGCAAGACCGTGGATTTTAATCAGTGCGCCGGCTATCTTGAAGAATAAATATTTTTACTTTGTAGCAGCATTGTTTATCTTGGCACTTAGCATTGCGTCAGGTAACGGATCTATGACCGTATATTATTGTGGAAATATCTTAAAAGATATGGATATGATGACACCACTTTCCATGGCACTGACACTTCCGGTTATTATTGGAAACTGTTTCGTACCTGCGATTGTTAAGAAAATAGGACATCAGAAAACGCTAATCCTCAGTTCGATTCTGATGCTGGTCGGATTTCTGATCGTAGCAATTAACCCTCACAGCGGAACATTTGCCATCGTCGGAACGCTCGTAAGAGGATTTGGAAATGGAGCAATCTTCGCTTGTGGATTCGCATTAGCAGCCATAGCAAGCTTACCGGGCATATGAGAATCTTCCATCCCCGTTTATATTTTCTTTATACATATTTCATTTTTATCGCTGTCAATCCCGGCCAAATTATTGTATAATGAGGAATAATCAAGAAACCATATAACAGATACGGGAGGGTCTATGAAGGAACCAACGTTAGGAAATCCGCAGAATACCATCGAGGTTCTGCAGAAATATAATTTTTCATTTCAGAAAAAATTCGGTCAGAATTTCCTGATCGATACACATGTATTAGATAAGATCATACAGTCGGCGAATATCACGGAGGATGATATGGTACTGGAGATCGGACCGGGAATCGGTACGATGACGCAATATCTGGCACAGGCGGCAGGAAAGGTGATCGCAGTTGAGATCGATAAGAATCTGATCCCGATCCTGGAGGATACATTAAGCGGATATGACAATGTACGTGTCATCAATGAAGATGTATTGAAGCTGGATCTTAAGAAGCTTGCAGACGAAGAGAACAACGGAAAGCCGGTCAAAGTGGTGGCGAACCTGCCATATTATATTACGACGCCGATCATCATGGGACTTTTTGAAAATGAGGTTCCGGTAGAGAGTATCACTGTCATGGTGCAGAAAGAAGTTGCGGACCGTATGCAGACCGGACCGGGTAATAAGGACTATGGCGCACTGTCATTAGCAGTACAGTATTATGCCGACCCGTATATTGTGGCAAATGTTCCGCCGAACTGTTTCATGCCGAGGCCGAAGGTGGGATCAGCGGTTATACGCTTGACCTGTCATCAGGAGAAACCGGTGCAGGTGCAGGATGAGAAGCTGATGTTCAACATCATCCGTGCATCTTTCAACCAGAGAAGGAAGACACTGGCGAACGGTCTGAAGAATGCGGCGACATTAGATTTTACAAAAGAAGAAGTGGAAGCAGCGATTGATGCACTTGGAAAGGGTGCAAGTGTGAGAGGTGAGACACTGACACTGGAAGAATTCGCAAGATTGAGTGATTTATTATCTCCATATAAGAAAGGATGATGACGATGGACAGAAAAGAAGGGCAGACACTATTTGAGGTAACACCGGAAATCAGCCATTTTGCAGAACTTTGCGAGAAGAACAATGCGATAGACAAAGAGCTGTATACGAAGTACGAAGTCAAACGGGGACTCCGTGACCTGAACGGAAAAGGTGTCCTTGCGGGACTTACGAACATTTCCGATGTATGTGCGAAGAAGATCGTGAACGGAGAGGAAGTGCCATGTGCAGGAAATCTTTACTATCGCGGCTACAATATCAAAGATCTGGTGCAGGGGTTTCTGAAAGATAAGCACTATGGATTTGAGGAAATCGCCTATCTGCTGTTATTCGGTGAACTTCCGGATAAGACGCAGCTGCAGACATTTCATGAGACACTGGTGGAAAGACGGACATTGCCGCCGACATTTGTCCGTGATGTGATCATGAAAGCGCCAAGCCGTGACATGATGAACAGCCTGTCGAGATCGATCTTAAGCCTGTACACGTATGATCCTCATGCAGACGATACGTCGATTCCAAATGTACTGCGTCAGTGCCTGAATCTGATCAGTCAGTTCCCGATGCTGATGATCTATGGTTATCATGCATATAATTACCGTATGGGAGAAGATCTCTTCATCTATGCACCGTCACCGGAATTATCAACAGCAGAGAATATACTGATGATGCTGCGTGAGAATAAGGAATATACGAAATTAGAGGCAAAGATCCTGGATATGGCACTTGTCCTTCATATGGATCACGGCGGCGGTAACAATTCTACATTTACAACGCATGTGGTAACATCATCCGGAACGGATACTTATTCGACGATCGTGGCTGCTATGGCATCCTTAAAAGGACCAAAGCACGGGGGAGCAAATGTCAAAGTAACCCAGATGTTTGACGATATGATGGAAAAAGTCAGTGACTGGGAAGATGATGATGAGGTACGCCGGTATCTGACCGATTTGTTGGATAAGAAGGCATTTGACCGGAAAGGACTGATCTACGGAATGGGGCATGCAATCTATTCCGTATCTGACCCGAGAGCCGATATTTTTAAGAAGTTCGTTAAGCAGCTTGCAAGAGAAAAGGGCTGTGAGAAGGAATATGCACTGTATGAAAAGGTAGAGCACATGGCACCGGAGGTCATCGCAGAAAAGCGTAAGATATACAAAGGTGTAAATGCGAATGTCGATTTCTACAGCGGACTTGTATATAGTATGCTGGATCTTCCACCGTCACTTTATACACCGATCTTTGCGGCAGCGCGTATCGTCGGATGGAGTGCACACCGTCTGGAAGAGCTTAAGAATGTAGATAAGATCATTCGTCCGGCGTACAAACCGCTGGCCGAATACAAAGAGTATGTCAGAATGGATGATAGATGATGAAGCATGAATTTTATTATACATCCAGAGATTCCGTGACAAAGATCCATGCGATCGAATGGCTTCCGGATAGAGAGATAAAAGGTGTCTTACAGATATGTCATGGAATGGTGGAGTATATTGATCGTTATGATGAATTTGCCGAATTTATGTCGGAGCACGGATATTATGTAGTCGGACATGATCATCTGGGACATGGGAAATCCATACAGACAGAAGCTGATCTGGGATATTTTGATGAACGGAAAGGGAATCAGTATGTGATCGGAGATATTTATCAGCTGCAGGAGATGACACGGAAAAAATATCCGGATGTGCCGTATTTTATGCTGGGGCACAGTATGGGGTCATTCCTGTTGAGACAGTATCTGACGATGTATGCGGAAGGCCTTGCGGGAGTTGTCATTATGGGAACCGGTCATCAGGGAATGCTGACGCTTTGTGCGGGAAGGATGATCTGCAGGATCATCGCAGCGTTCAAAGGATGGAAATACAGAAGTACATTTGTGGATAGTCTGAGCTTTGGAGGTTTCAATAAGAAATTTGAACCGGGCGAGACATCGAAGGAATGGATCACATCCGACAAGAAGAAAAGGGATGAATATGTGCGGGATCCGCTGTGTTCCTATACATTTACACTGGGAGCCTATTATCAGATGTTTACCGGTATGAAGGTTCTGGTACGGAAAAGAAGCATGAAACGGATTCCGAAGACGCTTCCGGTGCTCTTTACGGCAGGAGCCGATGATCCGGTAGGGGCTTTCGGAAAGAATGTGACCAGAGTCTATGAGAAATATAAAGATGCCGGGATCAAAGATGTGTCGATCCATCTGTATGAAGGCGACCGGCATGAGATCTTGAATGAGGTGGACCGGCAGAATGTGTATCAGGATATCCTTGCATGGATCGAAGAAAGAAATAAAACAAAAGCGGAGTCGTAAAGACATCCGCAGAAATTATCGGTAAAGTGGACCGCCAGAAGTAATCTTCTGGCGGCCTTTACTTTATGAGGGGGGGGGCGATAGTTGTTATCCAACTATCTGAAAGTATTATAATCAAGAAATGTGAAAAAAGTATGTTCATTTTATAAAAAAACGCAACAAAAAACTCTCCTTTTCGGAGAGCTTTTTGTTGTTGTTATAATTACTAAAGGAATGAGAGTAAAGTGTACACCGGAGAGTGATTCCGGTGTTTTACTTTATGAGGGGGGTGATAGTTGTTGCTTATCAACTATCTGATATATAGTATAGACAAAAAATATGTCTAAAGTATGTTAAAAACATAAAAGAATTAGAAAAAATCTTAACTAAAAATGAAGAAGACAAAAACAGATTCTAAAGAGCGGAAAGTAAAGGACAGCATTCAGAGTATTTGCGTAAATGAGCAGTTACGATATCAAAGAATTCACCGGAGGTTGGTTTCAGAGTTAAAGGGCGTAATGCAATTTTTTCGAGAAGCGGTCTGTTTCCGTGCTCCCAACAGACCTTGATGACAGTGCGGATATCACGTTCAACACTATAACTTGTCGTATTATAGTGACGTGCGATGTCTGGATAAAGATACTTACTGACGAAAAGGAGGTAGTTTTCATCAGACAGACAAAGACGTATACCATAAATGAGATATTCATAGCCACGGTAAGTTGCACCAATACCAAGAGAGCGAATAAGATATTCTATTTCTGGCTCATGCATAATATGTCATCTTCTTTCTAAAAATTTTGTTTGGAAGAATCCGACAAGATGAAAATCCCACGGAGTATGAAAAAATAAAAAAGATTCTTAAATCACCAGGGATTATTATATAGAAAAAATATCTTTACGAAAATATGGTTTATTGTTTTTAGACATAATATTAGCAGTTTCTATTTTAGACGACAGAACGGATAAAGAGCATATTTTCATAATATCTTAAGAATTTACAAGACCAGGACTTAAAAATTAGTTGATATTCTTGTATAGTATAAGGGAGGTGATGAGAAATGTACAACGTACTTGTATGTGATGATGATAGAGAGATTGTAGAAGCAATAGAGATATACCTGTCGCAGGAAGGATATAAAGTGTTAAAAGCCTATGACGGTGAGGAAGCGTTAAAAGTGCTGGACAGGGAGAAGGTGGATCTTCTGATCATTGATGTGATGATGCCGAAGCTGGATGGGATCCGGGCAACGTTAAAGATCCGCGAGAAGAAGAATATGCCGATCATAATCCTGTCGGCAAAATCTGAGGATGCCGATAAGATCCTGGGGCTGAATGTAGGAGCGGATGATTATATGACGAAGCCATTCAATCCGCTGGAGCTGACAGCGCGGGTAAAGTCCCAGCTTCGCAGATATACACAGCTTGGAAGCACGATCGATAAAAGTAATCAGGCTGTTTATGCGGTCGGTGGATTATCTATCGATGATGAACAGAAGGAGGTTACGGTTGACGGGGAACCGGTCAGACTGACACCGATCGAATATAATATTTTATTATTACTGGTGAAAAATCAGGGAAAAGTATTTTCTATCGATCAGATATATGAAAGTATCTGGAATGAGGATGCTATCGGGGTGGATAATACAGTGGCAGTACATATCCGCCATATCAGAGAGAAGATCGAGATCAATCCGAAGGAGCCGAGATACCTGAAGGTAGTCTGGGGTGTCGGGTATAAGATAGAGAAGCTTTAGGAAGGAGCATATATGAAGAAATGGTACCGAATGCCAAGAGTAAAATTCTTTTTGCTGGCAGCGGCACATATACTTGCAGCTGCAGGGGTGTTATGCATCCTGTGGGCTACGCGTTATCCGATGCTGATACAGGAGCTGTGTTCTGCTGATGCTGCGAAGACGTATGAGGAAAGCAATGCATTTGCCAATGCTGTGGCCAATGCCAATTATCACATCCTGGACGAGATCCAATATCAGACCTTATATGATACAGATGGAAAATATGACCCGGATAAGATCGTAGATGTGGCAAAATATGAAGATACAGGCGGGATAACGGGTAAAGACGAGACCGGACTGTCCTTCCGGCTGGGGGACATGTATTCCTGGGGCAAATTAATCGCAGAAACGATGACAGATGATGGTTCCGTCTCAGATACCCGGGACGAACAGGACGCTATCATTGTGTGTCAGCGGTCAGACGGAAGATACCACTATTTCCGTTATAAAGAATTTAAACAGATGATCGACAGAGGGGATCTGTCATTTGTCATTACAGGAAACAGTTCTGCAGATGATATTCTGGATGAGTTGAAACAGGGGGAATATCAGGAAAGAAGTAGCGGGGAATCCAGATTCAGGGGACTTCAGGATATCGATGGAAAGATTGCTTACATCAATTGCTGGAATTATGACGGGACAAAGATTCCCGGAGACTATAAGACGGTAAACGGAGAAACAGTACTCCAGCTTGTGAATAATTCCAAGACATGGAACGGCAAGCTGAGTGATGCCTACAGAATGATAAATGATGCGGCCGAGATCATCTATTCGGATGTTGACAATTATGTGCTAAACCAGAAGCAGTATCAGGAAGGAAATTCGAATATTACATACCTGTATGTGAACCGGGATAACGGAACGGTCATTACGAATAAAAAGAAATATCAGGACTATGATCATTACGAGGAGAGCCTGGAACAACTAAAAAAATCAGGGAAATATGTGATCGTAAGACCGAAGCTTGCAGACTATGAAAGTAATATTGAAAAAGCCGGCAAAGGAGATTCAATGGCACAGGAATGGCAGAAGACAGTAGCCGGTTATGTAAATGCGTCAGATTATGTATATGCATCGGTTGTGGATACAGCGTATCCTGTGAAAGATGATTTTTACGAGCAGAAACAGATCTTTACACAATATGCGGCCGGGGCAAAAGCGGCCGGTATAGGGGCAGTTCTGGCAGTCGCAGCTTATCTGGCGATTCTGGTGTTATTGACGATCGGAGCCGGAAGAAGTGCAGAAGATGAAGAAGTGCATCTGGTGAAGTTTGATTACATAAAGACAGAACCGGCAGCAGTTGGTGTAATATTGCTCTGGGCAGTAGTTATGCTGGTAGTAACAAAAGCCGGGATATTTACATGGCAAAGCGTAAATGGAGAGACTATCTATACAGAAAATAAACAGATATATCTGCAAGGAATGGTGGTGGGATGTCTGGGGGCGCTGTATAGCTGTGCGATGTTCCTTCTGGGTTATCTGAGTCTGGTGAGAAGAATCAAGGCGAAGACTGTATGGAAGAACAGTGTATTCAGATGGCTGTTACTCTTTTTGAAAGAGATGCTTCAAAACATCCGGTATCTGTGGAAAATGATGATCGGATTAGCAGCATTTTTACTGTTCCACTGGCTGACCTATATATTTGCTGCAGATGGGAGTACTACCTGGGCGTGGGCATTCATCTTGCTGGTAACAGATGCCGCAGCATTCGTCTGGATGGTTCAAAAGGCAAAAGGAACCGGAAAGATCATGATAGGGATCGAGAAGATTGCCGGCGGCGAAGTGGAGTATCAGATTCCGGTAAATGGATTACTGGCAGAGCAGAAAGAGATTGCAGAGAAAGTAAATTCTATTGGAGAAGGACTGGAAACAGCACTTGCAAAGAGTATGAAAAGCGAACGGCTGAAGACAGACCTCATTACGAATGTCTCGCATGATATCAAGACGCCGCTTACATCTATCATTAATTATGTAGAACTGTTAAAGCAGGAGGACTTTAAGGATCCGAAGATCCGGCGTTACATTGAAGTTCTGGAACAGAAATCACAGCGCCTGAAGACATTGACAGAAGACGTCGTAGAGGCTTCCAAGGTAAGTTCAGGAAATATTACGTTGGAATTCATGAACCTGAACCTGGTGGAAATGATCCAGCAGACGAGTGGAGAATTCGAGGAAAAATTCAAGGCAGGAGATCTGGAAGAGGTCATGAACCTTCCGAATGAGGAGATTGTGATCCGCGCAGATGGAAGACGGCTTTGGAGAGTGCTGTCTAATATATATAACAATGCGGCAAAATATGCGATGCAGGGAACAAGAGTTTATGCTGATCTCGAGAAGAAAGATGGCATGGCATGCTTCAGCCTGAAGAATATATCGGCACGGCCGCTGAACATCCCGGCTTCCGAGCTGACGGAACGATTCATCCGCGGGGATGTATCAAGAAGCACAGAAGGCAGTGGTCTGGGATTGTCGATTGCACAGTCGCTGACGGAAATGCAGGGCGGAACATTTGAATTATATCTGGATGGAGATTTGTTTAAAGTGACAATAAAATTCCCGGTTTCATAGTTGGGGACGGAGGATTGCATGCAATCCTCCGTCCTTAACTGCATTTTCTCGGTTCTGTCCGGTAAAATTGCTATCCATGATACTTGCGCTCTTGTCTAAAAAACAGTAAAATATAATATTATGAATGAATTAAGTAAATTATTACAGGAAAATTTAAATATAGAATTTATATCAGCAACGCTGAGTAATCCGAAGAAGAAAGACGATGTGCAGAAGGTAAAGGTAAGACCTGTACTGAAAAAAGAGGTACTTTACTTCCAGTTTGAATCGTTCCGGAACAATCAGGCATTTCACGAGAATGTGGAGGAGAAAAAAGCTTGTGAAATACTTCTCGAATATATGGGAAATATGCGCCAGATGCAGATGGAGACACAGAGAGCGGATTATACGGTTCTTGTAAGTAAAAAAGGAAAAGTGACCATAAAAAGTAAGATAAAAAAGGGCGGGAAAAAGAAGATTGATATGAGCCATGACCGTAAGAAAAAGTATGTGTTGGAAGAGGGAGTCCCGGTACCGTTTCTTCAGGATCTTGGAGTTATGACGCAGGATGGAAAGATTGTGCGTGCAAAATCCGATAAGTTCCGCCAGATCAACCGTTTTCTGGAGTTTATCGAAGATATCCTTCCGGAGCTGGATAAGGGAAGAGAACTTACAATCCTGGATTTTGGCTGTGGAAAGTCTTATCTTACATTTGCCATGTATTATTACCTGCATGAATTGAAAGAATATGACATAAGAATCATAGGACTGGATCTGAAGAAAGAGGTGATCCGTCACTGTAATGAACTGAGTGAGAAATACGGCTATGAAAAGCTGAGATTTCTGGAAGGGGATATTGCAGATTATACCGGAGTCAACAAAGTAGATATGGTAGTAACTCTACATGCCTGTGATACGGCAACGGATTATGCACTGGCGAAAGCGGTCGGCTGGGATGCAAAAGTGATCCTGTCTGTACCATGCTGCCAGCATGAATTGAACCGACAGATCCGGAATGAGGTATTAGAACCGGTATTAAGATATGGACTATTGAAGGAACGTATGGCGGCGCTGATCACGGACGGACTCCGGGCACAGTATCTGGAGTGCGAGGGGTATGAAGCACAGATACTGGAATTCATCGATATGGAACACACGCCGAAGAATATCCTGATCCGGGCAGTAAAAAGGAATCAGAAAGCAGATCAGAAAGAATCTGTAAGGCGGCAGCAAATCGAAGCATCTATTCGGAAATGTGAAGCAGAACTCAGGGTGTCACCGACACTGGGGCATCTGTTAGATAACCAGGGAAAAACGGAATAAAGAGGGAGTATAAATGACATTAACTTTAAAGAAACGTTTGATAAATGTGGGCGTTCTGTCTGCAGTATTTATCGTGGCTGTCATTATATTCAGCTACGTGACGAATAAGGGGAATGACAACATGACGGCTGATATGGGAGCCGCAACATTTCCACAGATCTCATTTTCATATGGAGATTATAAGATCAATACACTTACAGGCTATGCAAAGAGGATGGATGTGTCTTCTATGCATAATACCATCACTCCGGTAGCCGATCAGAGTCTGGATGTAAATATAGAAGCATATGGCAATAAATTTACAGGAGCCAGCTATAAAGTCTACACACTGGACGGGACAAGTGAACTGGAATCTAAGAAAATCAAAAAGGCAGGAAAGAACTTCAGTCTGGATCTGAGTGCAGATAAGATACTGGATGAAGAAAGAATTCTGGAGGTTCGGCTGAACAGAAATGGTGCGGATCCGGTATATTTCTACACCAGAATTGTCAGTGATGAAGATGCCAATGTTGCACAGTGTCTGAATTATATCAGTGATTATCATGAAAATGCACTTGCAAAGGCAGAGAATGCAGGCGTAGGAGCAGCGCTTGAGCCGACGGATGATGCGGATAATACGACGCTTCAGCATGTAACGATTAATTCGAATTACGAACAGGTTACATGGGGCAGTCTGAAACCACAGGTAGAACAGGAAGAACGCTGGAGTATCAAAGAACTGAACAGTACCTGCATGTCGGTATTGTTACAATACAGGGTAAGCTGTAAAGGAGAGGAAAATGAATCCGACCGGTATGCGGTCAAAGAATTCTTCCGTGTCAGATACATCGCAGATGCACAAAAGGCATACCTCTTAGATTATGACAGAACGATGGATCAGATATTTGATGCGACGAAGAAGGTTCTGAATGAGAAGGGAATTATCCTCGGAATTGCACCAACGAATCTGTCTTATAAGGTGAATAAAGACGGGACGATCGTATCATTTGTCGAGGCAAATGAACTTTGGAATTATAATAAAGATTCGGATGAGGTGTCACTTGTATTCGGATTTGCAGATGCGGAAAATACAGATGTGAGAAATCTGGTTCCGGATCACAAGATCAAGATTTTGAAAGTAGACGCAAAGGGCAACACGACCTTCCTTGTGTCGGGATATATGAATCGTGGTGAGCATGAAGGTGAAGTCGGAGTGGCCGTATATTATTACGATATAGAGAAAAATTCCGTGGAAGAGAAAGTCTTTATCTCTACCAATAAATCTTATGCACAGGCAGTCAGTGAACTGGGAGAAATGTCTTATTATGATTCGAAGACAGACATGCTTTACACCATGGTGGACGGTACACTATATCAGTATAGTATAGAGGATGATGAGAAAACAGTACTGGTCAAAGGTCTGGACGCACAGCAGTATGTCGTATCGGAAGATGGAAGTCTGATCGCATATCAGGCAGACGGAGAACTTGGAACTGCAACGAAAGTATCGATCCTGAATGTAGGGACAGGGAAGAAGCAGAAAATAACCTGCAGCGAAGGAGAATGCATCCGTCCACTGGGCTTCATCAGAAGTGATTTTGTATATGGAATTGCGAAGACGGAAGACATAGGAAATACCGTGTCCGGAGAAGCAACCGTCCCAATGTACAAATTGGAGATCCGGAATCAAAAAGGAAAAGTGATCAAAACCTATCAGACAGATGGCATTTACATTTTAAATGCAGCATTTGATGAAGATATGATCACGCTGGAGCGTGCATCAAAGGATGGGGACACCTATACTGCAACAGCTCCGGATTATATTACGAACAATGAACAGAAGACGAAAAGCAATATTACACTGGAGACATATGCGACAGATCTGAAGCAGACACAGGTACGACTGACATACAATGATGGGATATCGGATAAGGAACCAAAAGTACTGAAACCAAAACAGATCCTGTTCGAGACACCGCAGACGATCACATTTTCAGACAAAGACGCACCGGAGAAATATTATGTCTATGGACATGGTGAGATCCAGGGTGTGTATACAAAGGCAGGGGATGCGATCAAGAAAGCAAATGATTACAACGGAGTGGTAGTCGATTCCTCACAGGACTATGTATGGGAGCGTGGTAACCGTAACCTGCAGTATTCGATCACAGAGAAAGATGACGTATTAAATACAATCAAGGACCGTCTTAAAAACCAGGAGAAGCCAATTGATATTTTGAAGGATATAAATGATGGTGCTGCCTATGACCTGACCGGATGTACGACAGAAGAGATCCTGTACATTATCAATCAGGGCAGACCGGTCATTGCAATGCTGGATTCGCAGAATGCGGTTATTCTGGTGGGATATAGTGATACGAATGTTGTGTATGAAGACTTGAATGACAGTACAAGACACAGCGTGAAGTATGAAGAGATGGATCAGATGACATCCGGAAGCGGAAATGCGTATATTGGATAGTTGTGTATAGAAAATAAAAAAGAGCGGACATATAACTGTTATGAAATGAGTTATATGTCCGCTCTTTTTAATACCATTCAGATATAGATTAAGCTGTGCGGAAAAGTGTTCCTTTATATTTCTTCAATGCTCCGTACACGATCAGACCAAGAACAGTGCAGGAGATCACCTCACCAATTCCAACCGTCAGCATCATAAACGGAATCGGAAGTGTCACACCATAACCGTAACGCAGTACGAACGGAACGATGATGATATTCGAAATAATCGGTGGAAGTGTTGCGACAACCGGCTTCTGCTCACGCAGTTTCCATGTGAAAAATGCACCGATCAGAGTTGCAATACTGCCGAATACAATATCCGGAAGGATCGCACCGCCCAGAATATTACCGATCAGACATCCGACAAAGAGTCCCGGAATAGCGGCTGGTGTAAATATTGGTAAAATAGTGAGTGCCTCGGAGATACGAACCTGTACTTCTCCGAAAGAAAATGGTGCAAAGATGTAAGTCAGCACCACATAGATTGCAGCGATCATGGCTGCCTGGGTCATGAAACTAAGATTTTTGTTTTTCATTTTTCAATTCTCCTTTAGTTTTGTTTTACGTGTGGAAGGTCACGAACACACGATTCATTTTACGCCGGGAATCGGCGAAACCCTTGTAAGACCTTGGTTTTTCGGGTTTTGTAACGGGTGATAGTATAGCATGAAAAGACAAGAAAAGCAAGAACATACCTACTTTCTATTAAATTTGCATATTGTATTGTTAAATTGCATATGCTATAATGCCAGTAGGCAAAAAGATAATGCTATTCCATAGTGAACAGCAACGAAAAACCCTCGGAGTGCCATCCGAGGGTTTTTCTATTCCTGATTTTGGTGTGGAAAGGCTTAACTCCACAGGTTAGTTACCGGCTATTTGTCGCCATCTAACCATTTGATGATGTAGTGGCAAACTACACCAGCCGCAACAGCGACAATAAAAGATAATGCCAAATCCATAATGAACACCTCCTTCCTGTTGCCAGTATGGAGGCAGCAACATTGTCAGTATACCATACGGTGTTTTGAATTTATATATATGTCGAAATAAATTGGGGTTTAATTTAGAATTTAATTCAGAAAGGCTGTGGACACCCGAACCGGAATAAAGCTTGGAAAGGCGT
>OLPS01001529.1_pt1 | contig 23993 bp, 17 predicted proteins | sample 1673071 | NCBI WGS metagenome assembly OLPS01 (sample SAMEA3136752, study PRJEB25190) | human gut metagenome | reverse complement strand
TCAACTGCTGCGATTGCTCCCTGAAGTGGATCTCCACCACCACCAGCTGGGATCAATGCATCAAGCTTAGGATCTGCTGCCATTAAAGCTTCAGCGGCTTTTGATCCACCTTCTGAAGTTGTACCAGCGTACTGTGGCTCAGAAATTTTTGCTTTGTCGTCTGGGTTTTCTTTGTTCCATTTTTCAACTCCGGCTTTGTAACCTTCCCATCTTCCAAGCCAAGTAGCATCTCCCTGCTCCCAGCCGATCAGACCGATGTTACGATCACCTTTGTCAAGAAGAATCTTAACAAGTTCCTCACCGTTTGCAGGTTCATCTTCATGAACTGCTCCGATGTAGTAAGCGGAATCTTTTGCTGCTTTGTAGATATCTGCACTGTCTTTTTTGCTGATTACACGGAAGAACTGTGCAAGATATACTTTATTATCATTACATGTCTTGATTGCTGATGTCATCTCTGTATCAGATGAGTTACAGATGATGATTCCCTGGCATCCTGCTGCTGCTAACTGCTCTACAGAAGCTGTAACTTTCTCAGATACATGTCCCTGGTCAACATACTGTACTTCTACATCCAATGCTTTAGCTGCTGCATCCAGCATCTTCTTACACTGTGATCCAAGAACGTCTGTTGAAGACCAGATAGAAACTCCGATTTTAACCTTTCCTGATTTGCTGCTCTTGCTGCTCTTGTCATCAGAACTTCCACCGTTTCCGCATGCAGCAAGTCCGACTACCATTGTTGCTGCCAAAAGAGCTGCTGTTACTTTTTTGAGAACTCTCTTCATAATGTTTCCTCCGTTTTCTGTATTTATTTGATGATTAGATTATATACTTAACTGGTATCGTTTTGCAATAAAATACAACCATTTTCTTCAACAAAGTTGTACTGTCTCGTAGCACTTTTCATGGCGTTTTCATCTGTCAAAACCGTTTTTTGTGCGTTTTGACAGTCTTGGTTTCAATAATTATGAACAAAGAATGAATTTTTTGTGCATTTTTCTTCATTTCTTTCGTACTTTCTTTATAGTACAATACAACTTTTATTTTGCACTTATTTGTATTATTTTTACAAAACAGCAACCTAAGTTGTATTTAATCTTATAAATAGCAAACAGGCTGATATTTTATACATGTTATCATAAAATATCAGCCTGTTTGGGATTCCTGCACTATTAAATTAGAAGCAATTACAGTTCTTCTCCATTTGTCCGAATCACATTCTGATACCAGCCAAAGGATATGCAATACGGTAATCGTCATCACAAATATGATCTTCTTTCAGGATATCAATTGCTCCGAAGCCATTTTCTACTATAAATAAAGGCACTTCATAACGTTCATATAAAGTAACCAGTGCATAACGCAGCCCCACCGGATCGATCTGCCAGCCCCAGTCACTTCCTCCATCCATACCAAAAACTTATATTTACAATGCATAATTGCTATTTTACGCATACTTTTCATTGTGTTATTCTACAGATGGTTAAAAAAATAACACGAAAATTATTTTTAAGAAAGAGGTAAGAATATGGAAGACACAAAAACATGTCTTGAGAAGCAGCCGTTATCTCAGGAAATGCTTGAAAAGATGAATGCTTACTGGCGTGCTGCCAACTATCTGTCAGCCGGTCAGTTATACCTTCTTGACAATCCATTATTAAAAGAACCACTTACAATGGATCAGATCAAGAAGAAAATCGTTGGGCACTGGGGAACTGTCCCAGGACAGAACTTTATCTATGTACACTGCAACCGTGAAATCAAACGTTATGATCTGGATATGATCTTATTATCAGGTCCTGGACATGGCGGAAACTTCTTAATTGCCAATACATATCTGGAAGGTTCTTACAGCGAAGTATATCCGAACATCAGCCAGGATGAAGAAGGTATGAAGAAGATGTTCAAGCAGTTCTCATTCCCATGTGGAGTTCCGAGTCACTGTGCACCAGAGACACCAGGATCTATCAACGAAGGTGGAGAGCTTGGATACTCTATCGCTCATGCATTCGGTGCTGTATTCGACAACCCGGATCTGATCGCAACTGTTGTTGTTGGTGACGGTGAAGCTGAGACCGGACCGTTAGCTACTTCATGGCAGTCTAACAAGTTCCTGAACCCAGTTACAGACGGTGCTGTACTTCCAATTCTTCATTTAAATGGATATAAGATCAGTAACCCTACTATCTTCTCTCGTATTTCCCACGAGGAAGTTGAGAACTTCTTCAAAGGATGTGGATGGAAACCTTACTTCGTAGAAGGCGATGATCCGATGACCATGCACAAGAAGATGGCAGAGACAATGGATACTGTTATCGAAGAGATCAAGGCAATCCAGAAAAATGCACGTGAGAACAACGATCCGGAACGTCCGATGTGGCCAATGATCGTTCTGCGTACACCAAAGGGATGGACTGGACCAAAGGTTGTAGATGGACAGCAGATTGAAGGATCTTTCCGTGCACATCAGGTACCACTTACAATGGAAAGTCCAGAACATCTGGAACTCTTAAAAGAGTGGCTGGAAAGCTATCATCCGGAAGAACTCTTCGATGAAAACGGACACCTGATCCCAGAACTTGCGGAACTTGCACCTAAGGGAGATGCCCGTCTCGGAGCTAACCCACATGCAAATGGTGGATTATTATTAAAAGACTTAAGACTTCCTGATTTCCGTTCTTATGGAATCGAAGTTGAACCAGGTAAGACAAAGGCTCAGGATATGATCGAACTTGGCGGATATATCCGTGACATCTTCGAATTAAACGAAGAGAACAAGAACTTCCGTATCTTCGGACCTGACGAAAGTATGTCTAACCGTTTATACAAAGTATTTGAAACACAGAACCGTGACTGGAATGCCGGACTTCTTGATACAGACGATTGTCTTGCAAGAAACGGACGTATCATGGATGGTATGTTAAGTGAGCATATGTGTGAAGGATGGCTGGAAGGTTATCTGTTAACAGGACGTCACGGATTCTTCGCAAGTTACGAAGCATTCATCCGTATCGTTGACTCTATGGCAGCTCAGCATGCAAAATGGTTAAAAGTATGTAACCAGCTTTCATGGAGACAGCCAATTGCTTCTCTTAACTTCATCCTGACATCAAATGTATGGCAGCAGGATCACAACGGATTTACACATCAGGACCCAGGATTCCTGGATCACATCGCTAATAAAAAAGCAGATGTTGTCCGCATGTATCTCCCACCGGATGCTAACTGCTTACTCTCTTGCTTCGATCACTGTATCAAGAGCAAGAACTATGTCAACGCTATCGTAGCTTCAAAACACCCAAGCTGCCAGTGGTTATCTATGGAACAGGCTGTTAAGCACTGTACACAGGGTATCGGTATCTGGGATTGGGCAAGTAACGACTGTGGTGAAGAACCAGATGTTGTTATGGCTTGCTGCGGTGACACACCAACTCTTGAAACAATGGCTGCTGTTACAATTCTTCGTGATGAAATGCCAGAACTCAAGATTCGTGTTGTTAACGTTGTTGACCTGTTCAAGATGGAATCAGATCACAAACATCCACACGGATTAAGTGATGCAGAATATGATGCAATCTTTACAAAAGATAAACCGATCATCTTCGCATTCCACGGATATCCGACACTGATCCATGAACTTACATACGAACGTAACAACCACAATATTTCCGTTCATGGATATCAGGAAGAAGGAACGATCACTACACCATTCGATATGCGTGTACAGAACCAGATCGACCGTTTCAACCTGGTAAAAGATGCTATCATGCACTTGCCACAGCTTGGCAACAAGGGATCATTCCTGATCCAGAAGATGAACGACAAGCTGGTTGAGCACAAACAGTACATTGCCGAATACGGACAGGATCTTGAAGAGATCCGTAACTGGGAGTGGCATAAATAAAAAAAGTCCTCTATTGATTAGTTTGTTTTAATATAATAAAAGCCCGGAAGCTTACAATATTTTACTCCAATTCGATACCTTTATCTTTTATCTGATCATTATTGATCATCCGAATTTATGTAAGCTTCCGGGTTTTTACATTTCTTTTTCTTTCAGGAATTTCTGAAATTCTTTTGCCGCGATACTTTGCGGATATTCCACGTCGTAGATCAGTATAATATTACGTTCCGGCAGCTTTTCTTTCACTTTGATCTCAAATACCTGTCCGGACTTAAGTTCCGAATTTGCAAATTCCGCCGGGATGAAACCAAGTCCCAGATTGTGCCTTACCGCCGGAAGTATCATATCCGTCGTTGCAAGCTCCATATCCGGTGTAAATGTCAGACTGTTCTTTTCAAAATATTCATTTAGAAAACGTCTGGTAATCGTCTCTGCAGTCAGACTGATCCACGGATAGGACACCAGTTCCTTAAGTGAAACCTCTTTCCCATCATCCTTTAATTCTCCAAATCTGTTTCCACTGATCAGGATATCATGATATTTTCTCAGAATCTTCATTCGAAGAGGTTTTGCTACCTGAAGGTTCGCCGATACAAATGCAAGGTCTACTTTTCCTTCTTTTACTGCATTCACAGACTCTGTCGTACTGTTATTCAGAATCTTAAACCTCACATTCGGATACAGGCTGTTGAATTCTTCCATTGCCTGAAAAAGATAACAGTGAAGTGCCGTCTCCGTAGCGCTGATATAGATCGTTCCGTTCTCCAGCGAGATCAGATTACTCAGATCGTCCTCTCCTTTGAAAAACTGGGCACATCCTGCCGCTACATATCCATAAAATGTCCGGCCTTCCGGAGTTAGCTGCATTCCGGTCTTACTCCTCGTAAATAAGCGGCAGCCAAGTTCATTTTCCAGTTTGTGTATGGTACGCGTGACTGCCGGCTGACTGGTCTTCAGTACCGTTGCCGCCTTGGTAAGATTTTCATATTTTGCTACATAATAAAATATTTTGTAATATTCAAAATTTGAATTCATAATAAAAACTACTCCTCTTCATCTCTCACTATATTTTAAAAAATAAGTGAAAAATGTCAAGTGATATCTTCATTCTCCACCGCTGTCAACTTTTCTTATATACTTTTACATATTCCAAAAGAGATCTGACATATCCAAATGCCAAATCTCTTTTTTGTCCTTATTAACCTTTTACAGCTCCGGCTGCAACACCTTTGATAATATGCTTCTGACAAGCCAGATAGAAGATAACTACCGGGATTACCGCAAGGATCAGCGCTGCCATAACAGCACCCATATCTACACGTCCATAACTTCCCTTCATATACTGGATCGCAATTGAGATTGTCTTATACTTATTCAGATCCAGTACCAGGTATGGAAGCAGGAAGTCGTTCCAGATCCACATCGTCTCCAGAATTCCTACGGAAATGTATGTCGGCTTCATGATCGGAAGTACAACGGAGAAAAAGGTTCGAAGTGGTGTACATCCGTCGATCATTGCTGCTTCCTCAATTTCCAGTGGAATGGATTTTACAAATCCGCAGAACATGAATACTGCAAGACCTGCACCAAATCCGAGGTAAATGATGATGATTCCCCAAGGTGTACGAAGACCGGTACGGTCAGCTACCAGCGATAAGGTGAACATAACCATCTGGAACGGAACAACCATGGAAAATACACAGAGTAAATATAACAGTTTTGTAAACTTACTGTTTACTCTTGTAATATACCATGCACACATAGAAGTACATACAAGGATCACAAGTACGGAACCAACTGTGATAAATACAGTCCAGCCGACTGCACCCAGCAGTTCATATTTGTCAATTGCGGACAGGAAGTTATCGATTCCTACCCATGTCTGCTTTGTCGGAAGTTTGAATGGTTCTTTGTTGATAAATACTTTATTTTTAAATGAGTTGATCAGCACGATCAGGATCGGCATGATATATACAATACCGATGATCGCAAATGCACCTGTTCCAAACCAGCTTAATTTACTTGTTTTTTTCTTCATTACTGCTGTACCTCCTTAGAACGTGTTGCACGTAACTGGATCATACCGATCACAACTACGATTGCAAAGAAGATGACTGCCTTCGCCTGTCCGACTCCTTCCCATCCGGTACGTCCGTAGAACGTATTGAAGATGTTTAACGCCATCATCTCAGACATCTTAGACGGTTCACCGGCTGTCAGGGACAGGTTCTGATCGAATAACTTGAATCCGTTTGTAATTGACAGGAACATACAGATCGTGATCGATGGCATCATCATCGGGATTGTTACCTTGAATAATGTCTGGATCTTATTTGCTCCGTCAATCTCTGCTGCCTCAATGACATCACCAGGAATAGACTGAAGACCCGCAATATAGATGATCATCATATAACCGATCTGCTGCCAGCTGACCAGAATGATCAGTCCCCAGAAGCCATACCACTCATTCAGAGCAAGTGCAGTACCATATCTGGAAAGAACTCCGTTAAAGATCAGCTGCCAGATATATCCAAGTACGATACCACCGATCAGGTTCGGCATGAAGAAGATCGTACGGAAGACATTTGTTCCGTGCATTTCTTTTGTCAGTGCCATTGCAAGTGCAAATGCTATGATGTTAATGATCAGAAGAGATGCAATTGCGAACAGTACGGTATACCAGAATGAATGACGGAATGCCGTATCTTTCAGTGCTTCTATGTAATTTGAAAATCCTACGAATTTCGCGTCTGTTACGGTTGTAAATTTACAAAATGAAAGCCAGATTCCCATAATAAAAGGAACGATAAAGCCAAGAATAAATGCAAAAAACGTTGGAAGCACGAAAATCGGCATATAACGTTTGATGGATTTTTCCATAATAAATTCCTCCTTCCATGCAGAGAATCTCCGCTTCATTTCCCTGCACTTTTTCATAAAAGCGGGGGGTGTTTCTTGCAACCGCCCGCCACTACTCACTTCATATAACTATTTTGATTGTTACATTTTTATTTTTATTTTGCTGCTGCAGCTTCTTTTGCCCATCCGTCAACGAATGCTGTTGTAACTTTTGCCCAGTTTGCATCTGTCGGATCTGCTGCGTAACTTGTCAGTGCAGAACCCACTCCATTCTTCCACTCTTCTGATGGCATTGTTGAGAAGTTCCAAGATACAGGAGTCTTTCCGTCTTCTGTATATTTGTTTGCTTCGTTAACAAGTACGTTGTCTGATTTCAGGTTCTTCTTAAATGGAATTGTGAATCCCATGTCTTTGCACATTGCCTTTACACCATCATCAGATGTTACACACCAGTTCATGAAATCAAGTGTTGCCTGAATGTCGTCTTCAGATGCTTTGGAGTTTACACACCAGTAGTTCTCTGTACCTGTACAGATTCCCTGATCTTCTTCGCCTTCTACACCGATGTAGATTGGAAGGATTCCAAGATTGTCATCTCCAACGTCTTTGATATTGTTATATTCCCATGTACCATTCTGGTAGAATACTGCATCACCTGTTACGAAATCTGCTGTTGCATCGTCAGCTGTCTTTGTAGAAAGTTCTGTTGGTTTGCAAGTAGCGTTGTTGATGTAGAGATCCCAGATCTGACGGTAGTTATCAAGGTATGTTCCTTTGATAGCATCTGTGTTATCGATTCCTTCATCTTTGTATTCATAGTAGATTGGAAGGTTTGCCAGATGAGTTTTGAATCTCCAGTCAGATGATCCGTCCATACCAGCGGATGTAAATGCTGAGAATCCAAGTTTGTCCTTATTTGCTGTGATATCTTCTACAACTTTCTTGAAGCTGTCAAAGTTAGTGATATCATCAGCTGAGTATCCTGCTTTCTTTAACAGTTCTTTGTTGTAAATGATTCCGTAGCTTTCTATTACGTATGCGATTCCTGACATCTTGTCGCCGTCCATCAGTGCGAAATCATCACTTGTCAGCTGTTTTGCAACATCAGAATCTTTCAGATCGTAGCAGTAATCTTTCCAGCTTGCAAGTCCAACCGGTCCGTTTACCTGGAACAGTGTCGGAGCATTGCTCTTAGCCATCTCAGATTTTAATGTCTTTTCGTATTCTCCGGATGCTGCTGTAAGTACTGTTACATCCACTCCTGTTTCTTTTGTATACTCTTTTGCTAGATCCTGCCACTGCTCATCCTGTTCTGGTTTGAAGTTTAAGTAGTATACTTTTCCTTTTGCGTCTTTCTTGTCTGACTTGCTGTCAGAAGAGCTTCCACATCCTGCAACCATTCCTGTTGCCATGGCTGCTACCAGCATTGCTGATACAACTTTACGCATTTTCATAATTCATTTCCCTCGCCTTTCTTTTTTGAAACCTTCGTTTCTCTTGTTGTCATTATATTAACAGAAATGCGTTCAAACCCTGTATCAATAAAACAACCTGATATACAAAAAAACATATCTATTGTTCTTCTTCAAACTGCCGGATGCTTTCGTCTTCTGCCTGCGTGAATTCCTGCTCCGTTATCTTTCCCTGTGCCAGTTCCGCCAGACATTCTCCCAGTACATCCTCCTGTAGCAGTGAATTCCACTTCACCTGATAATTCGGTACAATCTGTGGATTTCCCGTATAAGCCTTCAGATAATCATCCAACAGCGTTCCTTCCTGTCTTGTCCTGCTATTCAGCAATTCTTCTTTCTGTTCTTTATTCAATTTCGTTCTGAATTTGAGGAACTCAACTGCTCCTTTTTTCACCTTTTCACTATAAGTTGATACAACTGCCCAGCCGAATGTCTCCGGTGAGCCTATCAGTTTATTTTCCGGAAATGTAGAAAAACATACTTTTTTCTGCATTTCCTCCGGAATCTGATCAATCATCCAGTAACCATTAGGTATCATCGCTGCATTTCCTGCCACGAAATTATCATGAGCTACGTCAAAATCATTATGTAATGCATCCTGGGTCGTATATTGGAATAATTTTTTTAATGTACCGGCTATCTCCAGCCCCGGTTTATTCTGATAGGTATCCGGATATAATTGCTTCATGAATGCCGCACCTTCTTCACTTCCTGCTACTTCTGCTGTTGCAAGCAGCATTGCGGCCCATGCCGTCCCTTCCGTATGCAGGGCAAGCGGCGTGATCCCTGCTGCTTTCAGTTTCTCACAACATTTCCAGAACTCTTCCCATGTCTCAGGAAATCTGCTGATTCCTGCCTGTTCAAATAACTCCCGGTTCCAGAAAACCCCTGAACAGGCGAATGCCGCCGTGCTGACCGGACCCAGATAAATCTTTCCATCCTCTTCCCGGACCGATTCCATTACTGACGGTTCGATCATATCTTTCCATTCCTGATCTTCGTTAATGTAAGGTGTCAGGTCCTCAATCCTGCCTTTCTTGATCATCATCTGATAGAAAGACGGAAGCATACGCAGATCAGTGATAACAGCCGGTAATTCATCTGTCACATTCATACGTTTCAGATTCTTCCGGTATTCTTCCTCCGTCTCCATCACCCAGTCCACATCTATATGATACTTTCCTTTATATGCCCTGTTGAACCGCTCCACCACTTCCTCTTCATTCTTATTACCGGTACTGGAATCTACGGTAAGGATCATTGGGATCTCTACTACTTTATTCTTTTTTCTGGTCTGTGTATCCTCTTTTCCCACACAGCCGGTCAGTGCTGCCAGCATGACGATCACCATCACTGCTGCCATAATCCGTCTACTGTTCACTGTTTTCTTTCCCATCATCCGGGATCTGGATAACACAGACGGTTCCATTTGTATCCGATTCATAGAAAAATCTCACATCCTCCCCATACTTTAACCGCAGTCGCGTAATAATATTTATCACACCATAACCATGTTTTTTGTCTTCAAAACTGTCTTTCATTTTTGACACCGGTATCTCTGACAGTCCGTTTAACTTCTCCGCCATCTGCTCTTCCATCGGAGTTCCGTTATTATAGACACTGAATGTAAGCTGTCCTGCCTGTTCAGTGACACTGATCCTTATCAGACCGCCTTCGAAAATATCACAAAATCCATATTTGACTGCATTTTCCACAATTGGCTGTAAGATCAGCTTTAATATCCACCTTGTTTTGAGTTCTTCTGCACATTCGATCTCATAACGGAACAGATTCTCATTGCGGATCTGCTGGATCTCCATATAACTTTTTACATTTTCCAGCTCGTCTTCTACTGTCACAATCTCACGTCCTTTGCTCAGTGACAGACGCAGATACTTTGACAGTGCCTGTATCATCTTCATCGTCTTCTCTTCCCCGTTGATCCGCGCCAGCATATAGATGGTATCCAGGGTATTATAGAGAAAATGCGGATTAATCTGGCTGATCAGCGTATTCATCTCACTAATTCTTAGTTCTTTCTGCTGATTCTTGACCTCGTTCTGGAACTCTTCGATATTCTTTAACATCTCGTTATAGGCATGCCCGATCTTATCCAGTTCTGTGTCCGTATGGATCTGAATGGTATGTGTAAAATCATTTCCATCAAAACTTGTCATGGCATCACTGATCTGTCTGATCGGCCGGGTAAATGTCTGTGATGCATAAAGACTTAATACAAACGCCAGCACTGCGATCACCGCATAGATAGTGAGTAATACGATCAATATCTGCGTCATTCCCTGATTCAATACCATATCCGGCACCAGTGTAAAGATCACCATCCCTGTCTCTTCCTGCCGGTATGCCTGTAAAATCCCGCCTTCTATCTTTTTTCCCCGCACGATCACACCGGATTTTTTCGTTCTGGTCAGTTCCGTAATTTTCTTCATTGTCCTTTTTTCGATACTGAGATCTTCCGGTTCCTGCCGGATGCAAGTCTTTCCTTCCGGACTTATGATTCCCACTGCAACATCTTTTGCAATCTTCCTGTCTTTATCCATAACACTTTCCAGAAACTGTTGATTCATCTTCAGATACACGATTCCAGGTTCATGTGCGTAATCCATACTGTTCACATATCTTCCGATAAACAAAGCTTCGTCCCCCGTACCAAACAGGTAATCCCGGGTCCAGATCCACTGCGTCTTCGCATACTCATCCCCCATTTTCTCACGCAGACCGCTGCTTTGAAAATCCGAATAACCAAGCTGGGAATAGGATTTTTCGTAAACATTTCTCTTATTATCAATGTAGCAGTAATCAGCGACATGATTCAGATCTATATATGCAAAATATTTGCTCAGTGCATTCTTCTCTACTTCCTGCAGTTCTTTATTCTTCAGACTCTTCTGCACATCATTTTCCAGGATAATCTCTGCTGTCACGGCATCCGTCTTCCGGTAGAGATTATCCAGGGCTATCCCCATCTTCTCATTCATGAATTCATACTTATCCACAATCACATCTGTCATATTCCGTCTGACATAAGTCCATACACAGATGCTGGAAAGAACCAGTGCCAGTATCAGAAGCGTACACATATACTTCAGATACTTTTTCTGGATTCCTGACATTTTACTTTTTTTCATACTTCATATTCCCTTTTGTAATCTCTCGGAAGCTGTCCTGTATATTCTTTAAACAAATGTGAAAAATAGGATGGATTACTGATTCCGACCTGCTCGCAGATATTACCGATGCTGGTTCTTCCGTCTTCCAGCAGTCTCTTTGCCAGCTCCATTCTACGCTGCAGCAGATATTGTTTGAATGTCATATGAAAGGTATTCTTGAATACCCGTCCAAAATATACCGGATTCAGATATACATGTGTCGCCACTGATACAATCGAAAGATCTTCATTATCCAGATGTTCATCTATATATGCCACAGCCGCTGCAATGTATTCTTTTGATCCCTTATTCTCTTTCTTCTCTGCATTTTCCAGTCTTTTTTCAATAGCAGTTCCCAGAATCTTATAACAGACATCCACCGCTTTTGCCGCCTTTAAGTTTCTCATATTCGAATAATAATTTTCAAATTGCTGATTCAGTGATTCGTCCATCCCGTAACTGTCTTTTAACATGAATTCTGTCTTTACCATGATCTTGTGCATATACTGGCATTGCAGTTCTTCTCTGTGTGGCAGTTGGTAAATAAAATGTACAAATGCCTGCTTTAACTGTACGGCGTCGTTCTTCCGCACGCTGTTGACCACCATCATCTCTGCCTCCGCCGGATATGGGCTTTCCTCTTTTTCTTCAACAGTCTCCGGGATTGTAAATACTCCCGCTCCGGATGCATTTGTAACAGCGAATAATCTCTGCGCTTCTTCGAAACTTCTTCTGATTCCGCGGATCCCTTTATATGGTTTGGATATTGCTGCAATAACCGGGCTGTTCTCTTCTTTTTTTACCTCTTCCAGTAGTTCTTTCAGCTCATGTACCGCTGTGTTCTCCTGCGTCTTTATAATAAATGTACGATGTCCTTCTTCACTTTCGAATTTCCAGTATGTGAATCTCTCTGCGATCTTTTCTTCAATCATTCTGACCATGGAAAATCTCGAGGCTTCATATTCCAGTTCATTGGTAATCTTATAGGCCAGATCAAGATCTGCATATACTGTAATAAACCGGTCCCCTTCCTTCATGACATCCTGCAGCGTATGGAAGACTTCATCTACTTTTTCTTCCGGCAGCCGGTTCTGGACATATTTTTGCACGACAACCTGCAAAAATCCATCTCCGTCCTTTTTCAGAAGTCTCTCCCAGCGGTCATACTTTTCCTCATTTCGAATCTGATCTTCACAGATTTTACCGACATCTGTCATCGTCGCCTGTAATTTTTCATCTTCAATCGGCTTCAGAAGATATGCGAATGCCCCCAGATCACATGCCTTCTTCGCATATTCAAAATCCCTGTATGCACTTAATACCACGAACTGACATTCCGGGTTCTCTTTCTTTATTTCTTCCATTACCATAAGTCCGGAAATCTGTTTCATCCTGATGTCTGTCAGCACTACGTGTGGTTTTTTTTCGCGTATTACCTTTAACGCCTGCTCTCCGCTCTGCGCAAAACCAACCACCTCATATCCCATACCGTTCCAGTCATACGTCTTCACCAGACCCTCCAGCAGAATCGGCTCATCATCTACGATCACCAGTTTTAACAACCCCATAGTACACCTCATACCTTTTATTAATACCATCTTAACATATTACAGTCTCATTCTATAATTTTTTATACTTTTTCTTTACCAAAAATCATATCTATTATGCAAAAAATCATACTTTTTATATCAAAAATTATACTTTTATGAAAAATCAGAGGTTTTGGCATATATAAAACAAAAAGAAAAACACAATATCCAAAACGTTTCCATTCCCTTCTCAGTGAATCCTTCGTTTGAATATTGTGTTTTCTTTTTGTTTCCTGTTATGTTTATCTTGCGCAGACTTCTGTCGTTTTTCTGATCTTCTTGATCAGTTCATCTGTAAATGCGCCTTTTTTCATTCTCCACATCCAGTTACCGCCGAGTGTAGATGGCATATTAATTCTTGCCTTATTACCAAGTCCCAGATAATCCTGTACCGGAATGATGCACGTATCTGCCACACTTCTCATCGCCAGACTTATGAAATCCCAGTGCACTTCTTCATCCGGAGTGTATGGATTATTCAGATATTCCTTTGTCATCTCTTTATCTTCTTCGGAAAGTGTCCGATACCATCCCTGAAGGGTATCGTTATCGTGGGTTCCCGTATAAACTACACAGTTTTTATCATAATTATGTGGAAGATAATCACTGTCCTCTCCTGCCACAAATGCGAATTCCAGTACTTTCATTCCCGGATAACCACTGTCTTTTAACAATTGTCTCACCGTATCCGTCAGGAATCCCAGATCTTCCGCAATGATCGGAAGGTCACCTAATGTTTCCTTCATCTTAAGGAACAGATCCATGCCCGGTCCCGGCATCCATTCACCATTCTCTGCCGTCTCATCTCCATACGGGATTGCATAATATTCATCAAACCCACGGAAATGATCGATACGGATGATGTCATATAATTTAAAGCAGCAGGCCACCCGCTTCATCCACCAGTCATAGCCTGTCTTCTTATGGTAATCCCATGCATACAATGGATTCCCCCACAGCTGCCCGGTTGCCGAAAATGCATCCGGCGGACATCCCGCTACCGCAACCGGCAGATTCTCTTCATCTAACTGGAACAGCTTCGGATTCGCCCAGGTATCTGCACTGTCAAATGCTACATAGATCGGGATATCCCCGATAATCTCAATGCCTTGTTCATTGGCATATGTTTTCAGTCCGGCCCACTGTCCGGCGAACAGATACTGCAGAAATTCATAAAAATCAATCTCTGCACTTAATTGTTCCTGATATGCCGCAATTGCTTCCGGCTTACGCAGCCTGATGTCTTCCTCCCACTGATCCCAGCTTTTTCCGTCAAATGAATCTTTCACTGCCATATACAATGCATAATCCGCAAGCCATGCTTTTTCTTCTTCCAGATAAGTACGGTACGCCTTACTTTCCATCAATCCGTTCTTTTTGGCTCTTTTATATGCAAGCTTTAATACTTTAAATCTTGCATTATATATTTTTTCATAATCGATTTCTTCTTCATTCTCTCCGAAATCTGCCTGGTCACACTCTTCTTTTGTCAGAAGTTCATCCTCGATCAGCGTCTCCAGATCGATAAAATACGGGTTTCCCGCAAATGTTGAAAAAGACTGATACGGTGAATCGCCGTATCCCGTCTGTCCAAGCGGCAGGATCTGCCACAATTTCTGTCCTCCTTCTTTTAATATATCTACAAATTCATACGCTTCTTTTGAAAAACATCCGATTCCATATGCCCCCGGAAGTGCAGAGACCGGCATTAACATTCCACTCTTTCTCATTAACTTTCGTTCCTTCCTCGTTATGATACTTATAATTAAGTATAGCAGTGTTCTTTGGATGCTTCAAATAAAAAGTATACTCTGTATATAAGAAATCATAGATTATTCCACAGATGTCACCGTATAATCCTTGTCTTCTACTGTCTTCTTCAGCACATCATCTGCGATCTCTGCATTTAATGTCAGCTCTGCTGTTCCTGCCTCATGGCTTACAACCGCTTCATCTACCTGTGGAAGTGCTTCCAGTGCTTTCTTTACAGCTGCCTCACAGTGTCCACACATCATTCCCTCAATATGCATTATTTTTTTCATTGTCTTGTCCTCCTTCTTGGATCTCTTTTTTTCTTTTTTGGCTTTTAATTTTTTATCTTTTGATGCATCATACATCTTAAAAAGATTCAATCTCAATGCGTTCGATACTACGCAGAAGCTTGATAAACTCATGGCTGCCGCACCGAACATCGGATTTAATTTCCACTCGAACAGCGGATACCACACACCAGCCGCAAGCGGGATTCCGATAATATTATAGAAGAATGCCCAGAACAGGTTCTCATGAATATTACGGAGTGTCGCACGGCTCATGCGGATTGCTGCCGGCACATCACTTAACCGGCTCTTCATCAGAACAACATCCGCCGCATCGATCGCAACATCCGTTCCGGCTCCGATCGCAATTCCCATATCGGCTCTTGTAAGTGCCGGTGCATCGTTGATACCATCCCCGACCATCGCAACTTTTCCTTTTTCTTTCAGCTTACGGATCACCTGCTCTTTTCCTTCCGGAAGTACGCCTGCAATCACTTCATCAACTCCGGCCTGCTGTCCGATGGCTTTTGCAGTACGTTCGTTATCTCCGGTCAGCATGACTACATGGATTCCCATGTTCTGTAATTCTTTGATCGCCTGCGGGCTGTCTTCTTTGATGACATCCGCCACTGCAATTACACCTAATAAACGGTCTTCATTTCCAAAGAATAATGGTGTCTTACCTGCTTCGGCAAGTTTCTCTGCCTTCTTCTGGATATCTCCATCAACGGATACCTTACTGCTGATAAATGTATAATTTCCTCCATATAATGTAAGGTCATCCAATATGGCTGTCAGGCCGTTACCCGGAAGAGCCTGGAATCCGGTAACTTCTTCGATGCCGGCATTTTCCTCTTTTGCATTTTCAAGGATTGCTCTTGCCAGTGGATGTTCACTCTTATTTTCCAGTGCATACGCACATTTTAATAAGGTATCTTCTGTCACTCCCGCTGCCGGAATGATATCTGTCACTTTCGGTTCTCCACTTGTGATCGTACCAGTCTTATCCAGCGCAACAATTTGCATCTTTCCAGTCTCTTCCAGTGAAACTGCTGTCTTGAACATAATACCATTTCTGGCACCCATTCCATTTCCGACCATAATTGCTACCGGTGTTGCAAGTCCAAGCGCACATGGACAGCTGATCACCAGCACCGCAATTCCTCTGGATAACGCAAAACCAATACTCTGTCCTGCGATCAACCATACAATAATTGTGAGCACTGCAATTGTGATAACCATTGGCACAAATACACCGGATACACGGTCCGCAATCTTTGCGATCGGTGCTTTCGTTGCAGCTGCATCACTTACCATCTGAATAATCTGCGAAAGTGTCGTATCCTCGCCGACTCTGGTCGCACGGCACTTCAGATATCCGGACTGATTTACGGTTGCGGCTGATACCTTATCACCGACAGCCTTATCTACCGGAATACTTTCACCTGTAAGAGCAGATTCATTAACTGCACTGTTTCCTTCTATGACTTCTCCGTCAACCGGAATATTCTCTCCCGGTTTTACAACAAAGCAATCTCCCTTTTGTACCTGTTCGATCGATACCTGAACTTCTTTTTCTCCACGGATCACAACCGCTGTCTTTGGCGCAAGCTTCATCAGTCCTTTTAATGCATCGGTCGTCTTTCCTTTAGATCTTGCCTCCAGCATCTTTCCGACCGTGATCAGTGCAAGGATCATAGCTGCTGATTCAAAATAAAAATCATGCATATAAGACATTACTGCATCCATATCCCCATGCATCTGCGCATCTGTCATTGCAAACAGTGCATACGTACTGTATACAAAAGACGCTCCGGATCCAAGTGCCACCAGGGTATCCATATTCGGTGCCCGGTGGATCAGTCCTTTGAATCCACTGATGAAAAACTTCTGGTTGATCACCATGACTGTAATCGTCAGAAGCATCTGTAACAGTCCCATCATCACATGATTGTCTTTCATGAATCCCGGAACCGGCCAGCCCCACATCATATGTCCCATGGAGAAATACATCAGGACGATCAGAAATCCAAGTGATGCAATCAGACGCTTCTTTAATGCCGGTGTCGTTCTGTCTTTTAACATATCTTCTCCGGCAGATACTGATGATGACTGTGTCTTTGCCGTTCCTTCTCCTTTTTTCGATGCTCCGTATCCGGCATCTGCGACTGCCTTAATGATCTCCTGTTCACTTGCAGTTCCCTCTACTCCCATAGAGTTGGTAAGCAGACTTACCGAGCAGGATGTTACACCCGGCACTTTCGAAACTGCTTTTTCGACTCTGCTGCTACAGGCTGCGCAGCTCATCCCGGTTACTATATATTGTTCCATTGTTGTCTGTTCCCTCCTGTCATTATTATTTTTCTTATTCCTTTATAGTAAACTCAGAAAATGCTTTCCGAGCAGACTATACATCTATAAACTTTACTTACCGCATCAGCTTCTGTAACACCTTTACCAGTTCATCAACCGTCTCATCTTTTCCGTCCCGGATGTCATCTGCCACACAGGTACGGATGTGATTCGCCAGCAATACTTTATTAAAGCTGTTCAGTGCCGCATTCACCGCTGATACCTGTACCAGAATCTCCGGACAATAAGCGTCCTTTTCCAGCATTCCTTTGATGCCGCGTACCTGACCCTCAATCCGGCTCAGACGATTCATCAGATCCTTGTATTCTTTATCCGAACGATGCTTGGACGAGTGACAACAGCATTCTTTTTCTGATTTGTTTTCCATATTATCTATATTCTTGTCTTCCATAAGCATACTCCTTTCATATCCATACCCTTACGGGGTATATGTATTTTATCTCTTATTATCACATAAGTCAAGGAATATATGCGTTCTTGATATATGTTTTCATTTATTGGTAGTTCCAATACAATTTTTAAAAAATGTCTATTTTATTTGACTTTCAAAATTTATAAGGAATATAATTCTTGCTGAAGGAAATAATGATAGCAGAACTGGAGGTTATATTATGCTGGAAGAACAGGCTATGATAACATTCTTAAAAAAATTCGATGAACACCCTTTCCTGGTCAAAATTAATGGACACGAACATCTGATCGGCGAAGGCGCACCTACATTTACCGTAAATTTCAAAAAGGTCATCCCATTAAAGGATCTGGTCACCAGTACTTCTCTTGCACTTGGAGAAGCTTACATGGATGGTGATCTTGATATTGAGGGAAACCTTTATCAGGCACTTGATAACCTTCTTGGTCAGATGGGTAAATTTTCAACTGATGAACATCATTTGAAATCCATCATGTTCCCATCTTCATCAAAGAAAAACCAGAAAAAAGAAGTCAGCAGTCATTACGATATCGGAAATGACTTCTACAAACTCTGGCTCGATGAAACAATGAGTTATTCCTGTGGATATTTCAAACATGAAGATGATACCCTGTATCAGGCGCAGAAGAATAAAGTTGATTACATTCTTGAAAAGTTATATCTGAAAGAAGGTATGACTCTTCTTGATATCGGATGCGGCTGGGGATTCCTTCTGATTGAAGCTGCTAAGAAATATAAAATTAAAGGTACCGGCATCACCTTAAGTGAAGAACAATACAAAGAATGCCAGAAACGTATCAAAGAGGAAGGATTGTCCGACTACCTGGAAGTCAAGCTAATGGACTACCGTGATCTTCCTTCTGACGGCAAGATGTATGACCGCGTTGTCAGCGTCGGTATGCTCGAACATGTCGGCCGTGAGAATTATCAGTTATATTTAGACTGTGTCAGCAAGGTCATGAAAGACGGCGGTCTGTTCCTGCTCCACTTCATCAGTGCATTAAAAGAGCATCCTGGTGATCCATGGATCAAGAAATACATCTTCCCGGGCGGATCTGTTCCCAGTCTTCGTGAAGTCATGAACTGCATGGCAGAAGATAACTTCCATACCCAGGATATCGAGGACTTACGTCTTCACTATAACCGTACGCTTCTCTGCTGGGAGAAAAACTTCAAGGATCATATTGAAGAAGCACATACAATGTTTGATGAACGTTTCTTAAGGATGTGGGATATGTACCTCTCTGCATGTGCCGCTACCTTCCATAACGGAATTATTGATATCCATCAGATTTTAATGACAAAGGGAATTAATAATAATCTTCCTATGACGAGATGGTATTAAAAAATGAATCAGCCGGGGATATGAACAATATTTCCCGGCTTTAATAAAGATGGATACCATGCCGCACTTGACATCTAATACACATGCATAAAAAGGAGCGGAGCCGGAATCCTGTCACTCCTGACAAAATCCCGGCTCCGCTCCTTTTCGATATGTATTCATTTCAATCAGAACGTCGTCTAATTTACCATACTATCCTTTATTCATTCTCCGTTCGATACCTACTCTTTGGATTTACTTCTTTCTTTTTTAAATACACGTATCATGAAATAACTAAATCCGCCAATATATCCAACCAGTGTAATCACCATCATAATAATTGCATCCATCGTCATAGCTCACACCTTCTTTCTACTATTATTTTCCAGCTTCGTTATTTTTCATAGCTCCTTTTGCAGTCTTTGTATTAAAGAACTTGGAAAGTGCGAGACCTACAAGGATCACTACTCCAAACTGAAGTAATACAGTTCCTGTGTTATCCTGGATAATAAACGGATTCAGCCAGGTATCCGGGAACCATTCCTTTGTCTGTAATAACCAGTAAACCACCATGATCACTACCAGAACCGGAATCAGATACATACATCCGGTATAATATGCTTTTGGAAGATGTACATCTGCACCTTTTGCATTAACTTCCTGTGTACGTAATTTTTCCACACCGTACTTCCATGCCAGGATTGCAATAAAGGCACCACTTACCAGAAGTCCGATTCCCCATACCCAATCCTGATTATCAATGTTAACCAGTGACCAGCATGAGAAGCATCCTACTAAGAATCCTGCGAAGCAGACACTGACAACTGCTTTTTTCCGCGGCAATCCAAGGTCAACAACACATTTTACTCCAACTTCGATCATAGAGAACAGTGATGTGATTGCTGCAATTGCAAGTAATCCAAAAAAGATAAAGGAAATGAATCTTCCGCCCGGAATTGTTGTAAATAACTGATAAATGTAAATAAATGTAAGTCCGAAGTTGCCCTGACTGAGTGCTTCATTCGCTGCCTCCGGTGTAGCTGAAAGTGCACAGATTGCCGGGATAACTACCAGTGCCGAGAGGATTGCTCCAAGGTTATCACCAAGTCCCATGATCAGACAGCTTGTCGGAACATCTTCCTCTTCTCCTACGTAGTTCGCATATGTAATAATGAATCCCCATCCGGCTCCGGTGCTCCATGCTGCCTGGATGAATGCCTGAATCCATGTATTCGGGCTTAAAATATACTCTTTCTTAACAGTAAAGAGATACTGAAGTCCCTGACTTGCTCCATTTAATGTAACTGCGTAAATTGCTAATCCTACAAGGATGATAAACAGTGCCGGTATCGCTACTTTACAGAATTTTTCAATTCCACCTGCAATTCCCTGATAAACGATGAAACATGCAAGTGCAAATCCGATCGCATGGAATAAAATAACCTGTGCCTGTGAATCTGTAAATGCTGTCCACATTGCTGATGTCGTCTCTGTTGACAGATTCGGTTTAAATGCTGAAGTAACAGAATTAACTGCGTATTTCATACAATATCCCTGAAGTACACAATAATAACTCATCAGGAAGAAACATACTGCTGCAACAAAGAAGCCCATCCATGTATACTTCTTTCCACCGGCATCACGGAATGTACCGATACATCCAAGTCTCGTCTTTTTACCGAATGCCATCTCTGTAGAAAGAAGCGGTACAGCAAATACCAGCATTGCAATCGTCCATGCTATGATAAATGCTCCTCCTCCGTTCGCCGCACACACTCGCGGAAACCGCCATACATTACCGGTACCAATACACATACCTAACGCGGCTGCTATGTAACCTATGGTACTAAATTTTTCTTGTTTTTGTTCCATATCAAAACCTCCATTCATATACCAATTTTTTAGAAATGAATACCTTGTAACTATAGTGTAAAAGATGGTTATATAATTGTCAATGGAAAATATTATGTTTTTTTATACAAATATAACAAACTGTAATATTAAATGCATTTTATTATATTTTTTATTAATTTCTGATAATTCAAAAGTAAATAGACTGTTTTTCATACTTTAGTCTAATTCATCTACAATTCCAAAAGTTTCTCTTGTATATTGGAGATATAAAAAAACCGTATCAGACTTTTTATCGTCTGATACAGTTTTCTTCTTTTCAATATAAATCTTCTTCTATATGTTCTCTTCCCTGATCCACAATTGTACGCACATGATCGTCTGCCAGTGAATAGAACACGGATTTTCCCTCTCTTCTGCTCTTGACCAGTTTGTTCTGCTTCAGAATCCTAAGCTGATGTGATATTGCAGACTGTGTCATATTCAATGCCTCTGCAAGATCGCACACGCACACCTCTGCTTCAAATAACACGAACAGGATACGCATTCTGGTCGAATCACCGAATACCTTGAACAACTCCGCAAGATCATATAATTCCGTTTCTTCCGGCATCTTTTCATTTACGATCTTCAGAAGATTCTCATGTACCTCACATGAGTCACATACTTCCATTCCTTCTTCTATTTTTGCCATCTGCCCACCAGCCTTTTCTATAAGTGTTTTACGAATAATGCACGGATTGCATTCAATACGGCAATAACCATGACACCAACATCTGCAAAGATTGCCATCCACATATTTGCAATTCCAAGTGCTCCGAGGATCAGGCAGACTGCCTTGATTCCAAGTGCAAAGTATATATTTTCATATACGATACGCATACATTTTCTGGAAATCCTGATTGCTTTTGCGATCTTCTTCGGATCATCATCCATCAGGACAACATCTGCCGCCTCAATCGCTGCATCTGATCCAAGCGCTCCCATGGCAATTCCGATATCTGCCCTTGACAATACCGGTGCATCATTGATTCCGTCTCCGACGAATGCCAGCTTTTCTTTCTCTGATTTCTGTTCCAGAAGTTCCTCTACTTTCGCAACCTTATCTGCCGGAAGGAGTTCACTGTATACTTCGCCGATTCCCAACTCTTCTGCGACCTTATCTGCCACTCGCTTCATATCACCGGTCAGCATTACGGTCTTGGTGATGCCTGCTTTTTTCAGATCTCTAACAGCTTCTTTCGCATGTGGTTTTAATTTATCTGAGATCAGGATATGTCCCGCATATTTACCGTCCACCGCAACGTGAACGATTGTACCTGTTTCTTCACATTCACTGTATTCCACATTCAGATATTTCATAAGTTTTGCGTTACCGGCTGCCACCGGAATACCATCGACCTTCGCTGTCACACCTTTTCCGCTCAGTTCTTCAATCTCAGTCACACGATCCCGGTGAATCTGTTTTCCATATGCTTTCTGAAGACTCTTACTGATCGGATGGGATGAGGAACACTCCGCAAGTGCCGCATACTCTAATAACTGTTCTTCCGGTATCGTATTGTGATGCACTCCGCTCACCTCGAATACACCTTGTGTCATCGTTCCGGTCTTATCAAATACCACATACTTTGTCCGTGCCATCGTCTCCAGATAATTCGATCCTTTGACCAGCACACCTTCATGACTCGCCCCGCCAATTCCTGCAAAAAAGCTGAGTGGAATACTGATCACCAGTGCACATGGACAGCTGATAACCAGGAAGGTCAGCGCTCTGTAGACCCAGTCACCCCATTCCGGTGCGAGTCCCATTGCCAGCATCCTTACCAGTGGCGGCAGGATGGCAAGTGCAAGCGCACTGTAACAGACTGCCGGTGTATAATATCTGGCAAATTTTGAAATAAAATTCTCTGATCTTGACTTCTTAGAGCTTGAATTCTCCACCAGATCCAGAATTTTTGATACCGTAGATTCTCCGAATTCTTTTGTTGTACGAATCTTCAGAAGACCTGTCAGATTAATACATCCACTTATGACCTCCTCACCGGCTGCTGCTTCTCTCGGAACACTTTCTCCGGTCAGTGCACTGGTATTCAATGTACTGCTTCCTTCTTCGATCACACCATCGATCGGAACTTTTTCTCCCGGCTGAACGACAATGACAGTTCCAACTTCCACTTCATCCGGATCCACCTGTTCCAGCTCTCCGTCTTTTTCAATATTCGCATAATCCGGACGGATATCCATCAGTTCACTGATATTCCTGCGGCTCTTTCCAACCGCATAGCTCTGGAATAGTTCTCCGATCTGATAGAAGAGCATAACCGCCACACCTTCTGTATAATTTCCAAGTGCAATGGCTCCTATGGTAGCAACTGCCATCAGAAAATTTTCATCGAATACCTGCTTATTCAGGATTCCTTTGAATGCTTTCCTTAAAATGTCATATCCCACAACAAGATACGGGATCATATAAAGTACGAACCGCAGCCATCCTTCCGCAGGTAAGAACTTCAATATAATCATAAGTAGTGCTGCAATAATAATTCTAGTCAGCGATTTCTTCTGCTTTTTTGTCATATTTTTTCCCAACCTTTACAGGAATATCTCACAATCATCTTCTACTACTTTACAGTTCTTCTGTACCTCTTTCATTACCTTCTTAGGATCTGCGCCTTCTTCAAATTCTACGATCATCTTTAACATCATAAAATTCACAGTTGCATCCTTTACTCCGTCGGTGTTCTTCGCTGCCTGCTCCATCTTATTTGCACAGTTTGCGCAGTCTACGTCGATTTTATAAGTTTTTTTCATGATAAATACTTCCTTTCCTGTTTTCATTTGATTGTTTGAATATATGAACAGTTATTCATATGTTTGTTCTAATTATAGCACTGCGCTGCATAATGTCAATACATTTTTTGGGGATTTAATTTATTAACGGGGAAGCGGCCTCTCAGTCCTTGAAGGAAACAATAG
>OLPS01001521.1_pt1 | contig 24067 bp, 19 predicted proteins | sample 1673071 | NCBI WGS metagenome assembly OLPS01 (sample SAMEA3136752, study PRJEB25190) | human gut metagenome | reverse complement strand
TCCTCCCTTCCTGCTGCGCGAGGGCGGTCTCATCCGCGACGGAGCGAACAAGGAGCTTGACGAGCTGCGCGCCGTCCAGTCCGGCGGCAAGGGCATGCTCACGCAGATCGAGGCCCGCGAAAAGGAAAAGACCGGCATTCGGAACCTGCGCGTGGGCTATAACCGCGTGTTCGGCTATTATATCGAGGTCGCAAAGGGCCAGCTGAATCTGGTCCCGGACAGCTATATCCGCAAGCAGACGCTCTCCACCGGCGAACGGTACATCACGGAAGAACTCAAGGAGCTGGAAAGCACGATCTTAACGGCGAAGGACCGCATTGTGGCGCTGGAATATGACCTGTTCGTGGCGCTGCGGCAGTTTGTCGCGGGGGAATCTGCCCGCGTCAAGCAGACGGCGCAGGCCGTCGCGCAGCTGGATGTGCTGTGCAGCTTTGCCGCCGTCGCCGTTCACAATCATTACTGCAAGCCCGAGGTCGATCTCGGCAATACCGTCTCCATCACGGCGGGCCGTCATCCAGTCGTCGAGCAGATGCTCAAAAACGCGCTGTTCGTGCCGAACGACACGCTGCTTGGCAGTGAGGACTGCCGCACGGCCATCATCACCGGCCCGAACATGGCCGGTAAATCGACCTACATGCGGCAGGTGGCGCTCATTGTCCTCATGGCGCAGATGGGCTCGTTCGTCCCGGCGCAGTCGGCGCACATCGGCATTGTCGACCGGCTGTTTACGCGCATCGGTGCATCGGACGATCTGGCCTCCGGCCAGTCGACATTCATGGTCGAGATGACCGAGGTTGCCGATATTCTGAAAAACGCGACGCCGCGTTCGCTTCTCATCCTCGACGAGATCGGCAGAGGCACGTCGACGTTCGACGGCATGGCGATCGCAAGAGCCGTGCTCGAATACGCGGCCGACCGCAAGCGGCTGGGCGCGAAAACGCTCTTCGCCACGCACTATCACGAGCTGACGGACATTGAGCAGGCGCTGCCGGGCGTCAAAAACTTCAACATCGCCGTCAAGAAGCGGCAGGGGGACATGATCTTCCTGCGCAAGATCGTCCCCGGTGCGGCGGACGACAGCTACGGCATCGAGGTCGCCAAGCTCGCGGGCATTCCCGACCGGGTCATTACGCGCGCGCGGGAAATCCTCAAGGATCTTGAGTCCGGCGCGCCAGAGCGTGCAAAGCCCGCCACCGCGCCCGTGTCCGATCAGGTTTCCATGCTCGATATGCAGTCGGACGAGCTGCGCCGCGCACTTGAAGCCATCACCGTCGAAACGCTCACGCCCATCGAGGCGCTGAACCAGCTGTACCAGCTGAAGCAGCTGCTGTAAAGGGGCTGCCTGTAGGGGCCGATGCCTGCATCGGCCCGGCAGAATGCAGCGTTTTTACGGGAATCTTCAGCGAATTCGCAGCTTCCCAATGGGCCGACAGAGTCGTCGGCCCCTACAGATTCTCTCGGAAAGGGGCTTCTCCATTATGGCCCGCAAAGCGTCCCACGCGATTTCTTACCGGCTGACGAAATTTGAAACGATTGCCGGGTGGCTTTATCTGCCGTTTTATCTGCTGATTCTGAATCTGCTTCTGCAGCTGGCGAACGAGAAATTCTCGCTTGGCATGACGGCACTGACGATGAATCTCGTCTATTTTGCCGTGAATCTGCTGGCCGTGCTGCTGATTTTCCATGGTTTCCTGCGGCAGTCGTTTTTCGGCGGCTCGTTCTGGAACTTTGTGCAGGCGCTGGTTCTGGGCTTCGCGATGTATTACGCGGGCACATGGGTGCTGCAATTCGCGCTTTCCCGGCTGGCTCCCGGCTTTACGATCTACAATAACGAAACGGTCGGTTCGCTCATTTCCGATAACCAGTATGTCATGCTGGCCGTGACGGTTTTCCTTGCGCCGATCATCGAGGAGACGCTTGTGCGCGGGCTTGTCTTCGGCTCCATTCAGCCGACGTCGCGCGTCATGGCGTATCTCGTGTCCGTTATTCTGTTCACGCTCATGCACAATTGGCAGTATTTCATGCTCTATCCTGCCGGAAAGGTGCTTCTGAGCTGCATTCCGTATCTGCCCGCCTCCGTCGCGCTGGCCTGGACGTATGAAAAGGCCGGGACGATCTGGGCGTCCATCTCGCTGCACGCCATTGTCAACGCGCTGTCGTTCGGGCTTTTGCAGCTGAACTTCTGATTGGGAGGGGCTTTATGCCGAAGATCATTCAGCTTGACCGCCATGTCGCCGATCTCATCGCCGCAGGCGAGGTCGTCGAGCGCCCGGCGTCCGCCGTCAAGGAGCTGGTTGAAAATTCCATTGACGCAGGCGCAAAAAATATTACAATAGAATTACAAAACGGCGGCATGACCTTCCTGCGCATCACCGACGACGGCTGCGGCATGGAGCCGGTCGACGCCCGCACGGCGTTTCTGCGCCACGCGACGAGCAAGATCCGCAAAAAAGAGGATCTTGCCTGCATCGGTACGCTTGGCTTCCGGGGCGAGGCGCTGGCGGCTATTTCGTCCGTGTCGAAGATCGACCTGCTCACGCGGGCGCAGGGCGCGGAAAACGGCGTCCGGCTGCATCTGGAGGCGGGGCAGGTCCTGTCCGAGGAGCCTGCCGGATGCCCGTACGGCACGACAATTTTGGTGCGGGAGCTGTTTTACAACACGCCCGCGCGGATGAAGTTCATGAAATCCGACGCGGCGGAGTCCTCCGCTGTTTTCTCCGTCGTGCAGCAGCAGGCGCTCGCGCACCCGGAGATCTCTTTCCGCTTTCTGAAGGACGGGCAGGAGCAGCTGCACACTGACGGGCAGGGCAACCGCATGGCCGCGATCTACGCCATCTACGGCCGGGAACTTGCCAACAATATGCTGCCGGTTGACGGCAGCTGGGAAAAGCTGCGCGTGCGCGGCTTCGTCACGAAGCCGACCGCCACGCGCGGCAACCGCGCCTGGCAGAGCTTTTTTGTCAACAACCGCTATATCAAATCCCGTCTGCTCTCCGCCGCCGTGGAAGAGGCGTACCGCAACCAGATCATGGTGGGCCGCTTCCCGGCCTGCGTGCTGGAGATCGATATGCCCGTGCAGGCCGTGGATGTGAACGTCCACCCGGCCAAGACGGAGGTCAAGTTCTTATCCGAGCGCGAGGTCTTCGACGCGGTGCACTATGCCGTTTTGTCCACGCTCTCCAGAGCGGCGGGCCGCCCGGAATGGAAAACGCCGGAGAAAAAGCAGGAGGCCGCTCCGCAGCCGCAATCACAGCCAAAGGCTGTCCAGCCGCCAAAGCCCGGCTTCTATCAGACCATGCAGGCATCCGAATACCGCCGTCAGGCTGCGCAGCAGCCTGTGCAGAAGCCGGCCCAGCCCGTGCTGGCCTCGCCGGTGCAGCTGCCGCGCTCCGAGCCTGTGCCTGCGCAGCAGAGCTTTCCGCTTCCGAAGCCGGAAGCAAAGCCGGAGGTCAGACCGGAGCCGAAGCCCGAACCGAAGATTGAGGTCAGGCCCGAGCCGAAGCCGGAACCCGTCAAAGAGCCGGAAGCACAGCAGGCGCTTTCTGTCCCGGAAGAGCCCTTCCGCATCATCGGCGAGGCGCTGCACACCTATATCATTGTCGAGCAGGGCGAGGCCGTTCTGTTCCTCGACAAGCACGCCGCGCACGAGCGTATCCGCTTTGAGGCGCTCAAAAAGGAGGACCACCCCATCATGGCCCAGCTGCTGCTGGCCCCTGTTTCCGCAGAACTTTCACGGGAAGAGGCCGCTGCCGTGCTGGAAAACAGGGCGCTTCTGGAGCGCTGCGGGTTCGAGACGGAGGACTTTGGCGGCGGAGACGTGCTCATCCGGCAGATCCCGTCCGACGTGGACGTGGAGGACGCAAAGGCGCTTTTGCAGGAGCTGGCGGGCGATCTGCTGGCCGGAAAAACGCTCGACCCGGACAGCCTGCGCGACAATCTGCTGCACACCATCGCCTGCAAATCGGCCATCAAGGCCGGATGGCAGACGTCTGATGAGGAGCTGCGGCGGCTCGTGCAGGAGGTTCTGTCCCGCGACGATATCAAATACTGCCCGCATGGCCGTCCCGTCTGCGTGACGCTCACGAAGCGGCAGCTGGAAAAGCAGTTCAAGAGGGTCTGAGCATGGACAGGATCATCTGCGTCGTCGGCCCGACGGCCTCCGGCAAGACGAAGCTTGCCGTGCAGCTTGCGAAGCTGTACGGCGGCGAGGTCGTCTCCTGCGATTCCATGCAGATCTATAAACACATGGACATCGGCACGGCCAAGCCCACAAAAGAAGAAATGGAGGGCGTTGCCCACCATTTAATTGACATGGTTGAGCCAGGCGAGGATTTTTCCGCCGGAAAATACGTGCAGCTGGCAGACAGCTGCGTGCAGGACATTTTATCGCGCGGCAAAACCGCCGTCATCGCGGGCGGCACGGGGCTGTATGTCGACAGCCTCATCGCGGGCCGTTCATTTGCGCCCGTCCCGCAGACCGGCAGGCGCGAAGCGCTCGAGGCGCAGCTGCGCGAAAACGGCGGAGAGGCCATGCTGGCGCGTCTGCGCGAAATTGACCCGGAGGCCGCTGCGCGGCTCCATCCGGCGGACGAAAAGCGCATTGTCCGCGCGCTGGAGGTCTATGAGGAAACCGGCAAGACCATCACGCAGCACAATCTGGAAACGCAGGCCATCCCCCCGCGCTACCGGCCCGTGTGGATTGGTCTGGATTATCAGGATCGCGCCGCCTTATACCGGCGCATCGATCTGCGGGTCGACAAAATGCTGGAAGACGGGCTGCTGGACGAAATTCGCGCGCTGCTCGCCCTCGGCGTCAGCCCGAAGGCAACCGCCATGCAGGCCATCGGCTATAAAGAATTTTTTGGATACTTAAACGGCGCGTGCACGCTGGACGAAGCCGCTGCGCTCTGCAAGCAGCGCTCGCGCAACTACGCCAAGCGGCAGCTGACCTGGTTCCGGCGCAATCCGGACATTCACTGGCTCCGGCTGACGGGCACGGAAGATTTTTCGGAGGTTCTTTCCGCCGCTCGACAGAATATTCCTTTTTCCGCATTTTGAATATGGTACGATATGGGTATCAGATCATTGGGGAGGCTCTGATGCAATGGACAAGGGCATTGGATCAGAGGCTCCCATATAAAGAAAAGGAGCCGATACCCATGCAAAAAACAACAGAGAATTATCAGGACGTTTTTCTGAACCAGGCCCGCAAGGACCGCACGATGCTGACCGTTTTTCTGATGAACGGCTTTCAGATGCGCGGCATTATCACGGGCTTTGACCAGTTCGTGATCATGCTGCAGTCCGACGGGCGGCAGCAGATGATCTATAAGCACGCGGTGTCTACCATGACGCCCGCCATGCCCGTCCACCTGACGCAGGGCTGAGCACCGTTCTTGCTCCTGCGGGAAGGAGCGCTATGAAGCAAGGCAAATCCTATTTTACAGTCATCCTCTGGATCCTGCTGGCCGCGATCGCCGCGTATTTCGGCTATCACGTGATCAGCAGTCTCTATGCACCCTTTATGACGGCCCCCGTCACCCCATACGAAGCCGGGGCGGGCTACTACGCCTCCGGCTTTGTCGTGCGTGAGGAGGAGCTTTTATATTCGCAGTACGGCACGACCGTTCTGAGCTGTGCCGAAGGCGCGCACGTGGCCGCGAACGACACCGTCGCCACCGGCTACCGCTCCGAGGACGCACGGCTCCGGCAGACGCGCATGGACGAGCTGTCCGGCCAGATCGAGCAGCTTCAGTACGCGTGGAGCGCCGTCTCCAGCGTCTACGATCAGGCTGCGCTCGACGCGGACATCGCGGATGCGCTTGCGCAGCTGAGCCGGTACCTGGCGCTGCGCGACATGAATTCCGTCTCCGATCTTTCGCCGGAGCTCAAGGGCCTCATCCTGCGGCGCACGGGAAGCGGCGCCGACAGCGGCGCGCTGCAATCGCGCATCAGCGCCCTGCAGGCGGAGCTGGATACGCTTGAGGCGCAGTCTGCGGGCGATACCAGCGCCATTTCCGCGGGCAGGGCCGGAACATTTTCCGCCGCCGTCGACGGCTATGAGGCCGTGCTGACGCCGGAACGGCTGATGGACATGACCGTTGCGGAATTTGAGGCCGTCCAGCCGGACGAGGCGGACGCCCACGCCATCGGCAGGCTCATCACGTCCACGACCTGGTATTACGCCTGCGTCGTGCCCGCAAGCGAGCTTTCCGATGTGGAGGAGGGCGACCGCGCCACGCTGACCTTCGCCCGCGATTATTACCAGCCGGTCACCATGCGCGTGGAGCGTCTGGGCGAAAACGAGGCAGGCTCCCGGCTGCTGGTCCTGTCGTCTGACCGGGCATTGCAGAACGTAACGCTCCTGCGGCAGCAGTCGGCGGAGATCGTCTTCACGTCCTACGCCGGGCTGCGCGTCCCGAAGTCCGCCGTCCGTGTCGAAAACGGTCAGACGGGCGTGTATATCCTCGAAGGGACGCTCGCCAAGTGGAAGCCCATCACCATTCTCCACGATACCGGCGAAAGCTATGTCGTCACGCTCGACACCAGCTCGACCAACAACCTCTGGCCGGGCGACGAGCTGATTATCAACGCGAAAAATCTATACGATGGAAAGGTCGTCAACTGATATGTCTACAATTGCTGAAAATATCGCGGGCATCCGCGCCCAGATGGCTGAGGCCGCAAAAAAAGCCGGACGCGACCCGTCCGAAATTCTGCTGTGCGCCGCGACGAAGATGAACGACGCCGAGCGCGTGAAGGAAGCCGTCGCCGCAGGCGTCGACTGCTGCGGCGAGAACCGCGTGCAGGAGCTCCAGGCCAAGCGCCCGCTGGGCGCATACACGGGAAAGCCCCTGCACTTCATCGGCCATCTGCAGACCAACAAGGTCAAGTATCTCGTCGGCGTGGTCGATCTCATTGAGTCCGTCGACCGGCTGGAGCTGCTGGAGTGCATCGAAAAGCAGGCGGAAAAGCTGGGCGTCGTGCAGAACATTCTCTTTGAGGTCAACATCGGCAATGAGGAGAGCAAATCCGGCTTTACCCCGGCCGAGGCCGCCGCGCTTGCCGCCCGAATGGCCGATTTTCCGCACACGGCGCTCAAGGGTCTGATGGCAATTCCCCCTGTGAGCGAATTTCCGGGCGAAAATTGCAGATATTTTGCCGAAATGCGCAATCTTTTTGTTGACATAAGGGCAAAAAAATACGATAATGTGTCCATGGAATGCCTGTCGATGGGCATGAGCGACGATTTTGCCGACGCCATCGCCGAAGGCTCGACCATGGTGCGCATCGGCACCGCAATTTTTGGCAAACGGAACTATAACATCTGACCGACACGCCGACACGGCACAATTACATAGAATAGCAAATCTGGAGGATACATTACAATGGGATTTATGGATGACCTGAAGAAGCTCACGAAGCCGTATACAGAAGACGACGACGATTTTGATGAATTCGACGACGACGCCCGCCCCAGCCGGCCTTCCCGTTCGTCCTCGGCGCCGAAGCCCTCGTATCGCAGCAGCTTCGATCTGGACAGCGATGAGTTTTCCTCGACCGGCAGCAGCGCTTCCACCGGCCGCCGGACGCTCGGAGGCAATAACTCCGCCGGTACGCAGAGCGGCAAGGTCGTGAACATTCACGCCACGGCCCAGCTGCAGGTCGTGCTCGTCAAGCCCGACCGCTTTGACAGCGTGACCGAGATCGCGGAGCATCTGCGCAGCAAGCACGCGGTCGTCCTCAATCTGGAATCCACGAACAAGGACGTCGCCCGCCGTCTGGTCGATTTCCTGTCCGGCTGCGCCTATGCGCTCGACGGCAAGATCAAAAAGATCGCCATCAGCACCTACATCATCACGCCGTACAACGTCGACTTCGTCGGCGACAATCTGATGGACGAATTGGAAAACAACGGCGTCTATCTCTAATCGTACAAGGGGGCAGCGTCCATGTTCACACCGCAGGAAATTCAGGAGCAAACCTTCTCCAAGGCCGTCTTCGGCGGCTATGATATGCAGCAGGTCGACGATTTTCTCGAACCGCTGACCGACGACTACATCACGCTCTATAAGGAAAATTCCGTGCTCAAGGCCAAGATGAAGATCCTGGTCGAAAAGCTGGAGGAATACCGCGCGCAGGAGACGAAGCAGTCCACTGCCGCAGCCGATGCAGAGGCCAAAAGCGCCCAGCTGCTCAAGGAAACGCAGGCGCGGTGCGCCGCCATGCTGCAGAACGCGGAGGTCAACGCGCAGACCAATGCGCAGGTCAACGCCGCGAACGTGCAGCTTGCGCAGCTCAATCAGCAGCTGCACGCCGAGCAGGAGCGGCTGGATTACGCCAAGCAGACCGCGCTGAATTTCATCTCCGTGGTCGAGCGCGACATTCAGGGCCATCTGGAGCTGCTTGAAACGCTCAAGGCCCGCGATCTGACGCGCGAAGCCGCGCCTGAGCAGCCGCAGCCTGCGCATGAAAAGCCCTACGACTGGCAGGCAGAGCAGCCCGCAGCGCCCGCTCCCGCTCCCAGTGAGGACGCAGAGAAAATCGCGACGGAGATCTCCGACAACCTCGAAAAGCTGATCGGCAGCGACAGCGGAGCCGAAACGAAGACCGCCTCCGCGCCCGCACTGTCCAAGCAAAGCGCACGCCCCATGCACCCCGAAAGCGCGACGATCAAATTTGAAGATCTCAAATTTGGCCGCAATTACGACCCGACATCATCGAAGTAAGCCGTGCAAAACTCCCCCACCGGCCGGTGGGGGCGTTTTTTATCCTTCGCTGTGCAGTGCCGCCAGCAGCGCGTTCAGGCGCAGCTCTTCGTCCGTGCGGCGGAGATAGACACGCCCGCTCAGCCTTTCCGCGAACAGCGCCTCCGGCGCTGCTTCTCCTGCGGCCAGCATCCGCTTTTTTGCGGGCGGGAGCGTCTTGAGGAACGCTTCCAGCCGTGCGGCGGCTGCGTGATCCTCCGCCTGATAGAGTGCGGCGAGGGCTTCGGGCGGGTGGGCACGCGTGTATTTTGCGCAGGCCGCGCCGCCGGACGCGTGCTGCCGCAGGCGCTTTTCCATGTCGGCAGCAATGCCGGTATACAGACTCCCGCCCCGGCAGCGGAGCATATAGACGAAATACATTACAGCTCCGTCAGCGCGTTCGCGATCGCGGCGAAGCCCGGAATATCCAGCGTCTCCCCGCGCACCGTGGGCGCAAAGCCGCAATCTTCGATCACGGCGGCAAGCGCGGGCTTGTCAAACTGCGAAAGCCCGGATGAAAGCGCGTTCAGAAGCGTCTTCCTGCGCTGGGCGAACGCTGCGCGAACGACCTTGAAGAACATGGTCTCGCTTTTGATCTCGCAGACCGGCTCTTTCCGCATGGTGAGCTTTAAAACCGCGCTCGTGACCTTCGGCTGCGGGATGAAGCAGCTTGCCGGTACGTCGAACAGCAGCTCCGGCTCGGCGTAATACTGGCAGAAGACGCTGAACGCGCCGTAATCGCCCTTGCCTGCGGGCGAGCAGATGCGCTGCGCGACCTCCTTCTGCACCATGACGGTCACGGCCTCGAACGCACGGCTCTCCAGAAGCGCTGCCAGCACGGGCGTCGTGATATAATACGGCAGATTCGCGCAGGCCATTGGGCGCAGGCCCGCGAATTCCTCCTGTACCAGCGCGGAAATGTCCGTTTTCAGAATGTCACCGAAGATAATTTCCAGATTTTCGTTGCCCGCCATCGTCTCGGCCAGCACGGGCTGGAGCGTCCGGTCGACCTCGACCGCGACGACCTTTTTCGCGTACCGGCACAGCTGCTGCGTCAGCGGCCCGATGCCGGGGCCGACCTCCAATACGCCGCACGTCTCGTCCACGCCGGATTCCAGCACGATGTTCTGCGGCACCCAGCTCTGCGTCAGGAAATTCTGCCCCTTGGCCTTGGAAAAATGGAATCCGTGCCGCGCGAGCAGCGCCTTGATCTCGTTGATATTACAAAGGTCCATAGTCGGCCTCCCTGTCTGATTCTGAGGCTATGATACCAGAAAAAAAGCCGGTTTGCAACGCATTTCCGTGTCCGCGGGGGATTGACAGAACCCCGGAAACGTGCTATTGTAGCATCCAGAAAAGGCTGAGACGAAGACACGTCCCGGCACCGGCAGCGCATCACAGAGAGAGGCTCGTATGCTGCAAGAGCCTTTGCGCGGCCCGCCCGGATACCGCTTCTGAGCCGCGGCGCGGAAATGCGCCGCCGGGTTCTCCCGTTACAGAGACACAAAGCGACGGATGTTTTTTCGTCCGTAAGCAGGGTGGAACCGTGGAGCGTACAGCGCCTCACCCCTGAAACGACAGGGGTAAGGCGTTTTTGTTTTGCCCCAAATCAATTTAGGAGGCAAAAAACCATGTCCGAAAACAATGAATTCTCGTTTGAAAACCCGCAGTACCGCAAAACGTACTGGCACACCTGTTCCCACGTCATGGCGCAGGCCGTCAAGCGCCTGTGGCCGGAGGTCAAGCTGGCCATCGGCCCGTCCATCGACAACGGCTTCTATTATGACTTCGACGCTCCGTTCAACTTCACGCAGGAAAATCTCGACGCCATCGAGGCCGAGATGCGCAAGATCTGCAAGGAAAAGCTGAAGCTCGAGCGCTTTGAGCTGCCGCGTGAGGAAGCCATCAAATATATGCAGGAAAAGGACGAGCCGTATAAGGTCGAGCTGATCAACGACCTGCCCGAAGACGCGCACATCTCGTTCTACACGCAGGGCGAGTTTACAGACCTCTGTGCCGGCCCGCATCTGGACTCCACCGGCCGCATCAAGGGCAACGCCATTAAGCTCACGCAGTGCTGCGGCGCATACTGGCGCGGCGACTCCAAGCGCAAGATGCTGCAGAGAATCTACGCCGTCGCATTCCCGAAGAAGGAAGAGCTTGACCAGTATCTGGCCGAGCAGGCAGAAGCCCTCAAGCGCGACCATAACAAGCTGGGCCGCGAACTGGAATACTTCACGACGGTCGACTGCATCGGCCAGGGCCTTCCGATCCTCCTGCCGAAGGGTGCGCGCGTCATTCAGCTGCTGCAGCGCTGGGTCGAGGATGTCGAGCAGGCGCACGGATACCTGCTGACCAAGACGCCGCTCATGGCCAAGCGTGAGCTTTACAAGATCTCCGGCCACTGGGATCACTATCTCGACGGTATGTTTGTCCTCGGCGACCCGCAGGATGAGACGAAGGAGTGCTTCGCCCTGCGTCCGATGACCTGCCCGTTCCAGTATCAGGTCTATCTGAACCGCGGCCGCAGCTACCGCGATCTGCCGATGCGCCTCGGCGAAACGTCCACGCTGTTCCGCAATGAGGACTCCGGCGAAATGCACGGCCTCATCCGTGTACGCCAGTTTACGATCTCCGAGGGCCATCTGGTGCTCCGCCCGGATCAGCTGGAGGATGAATTCCGTGACTGCCTCGATCTTGCCAAGTATTGCCTCGACACAGTCGGCCTGCTTGATAAGTGCACGTTCCGCTTCTCCCAGTGGGATCCCGCGAACCCCAAGAACAAGTACGAGGGCACCAAAGAGCAGTGGGATCACGCGCAGAGCGTCATGGCAAAAATCCTCGACGATCTCGACGTCAAGTACGATATCGGCATCGACGAAGCCGCGTTCTACGGCCCGAAGCTCGATATCCAGTATAAGAATGTCTACGGCAAGGAGGACACCCTCGTCACCATCCAGATCGACATGCTGCTGGCTGAGCGCTTCGGGATGTACTACACGGATGAAAACGGTGAGAAGAAGCTGCCGTATATCATCCACAGAACGAGCCTTGGCTGCTACGAGCGCACGCTGGCCTACCTGATCGAGACGTATGCCGGTGCGCTGCCCACGTGGATGGCACCGGAGCAGGTCCGCTTCCTGCCGGTCACGGACCGCGCTGTTGACTACTGCAAGGAGCAGGCCGCAAAGCTCACCGCGCAGGGCTATCGCGTGACGGTCGACACCCGCAGCGAGAAGATCGGCAAGAAGATCCGCGACGCGCAGATGGAGAAGATCCCTTATATGCTCGTCGTCGGCGACCGCGATATCGAAGCCGGTACCGTCTCCCCGCGCAACCGCGCAGACGGCGACCTCGGCGCCATGACGCTTGATGCCTTCACCGCCGTCCTCAAGGACGTTGTGGACAACAAGCTGAAAAAGTAATCGACCACACCCTCCCCTGTCCGGCTGGACATGGGCGGGTGTAACGGCCTGCGCTTCATCGGTACGCTTGACAAATCAAAAGTGTCTGGTATCATAAAAATAACCAAGGCTCCTTCCGCAAGAACGGTTTGGCCTCGGTTAGTTAATCAGCTGCAAGTAAAACTCGAAACCGTCACTTTGCCGAGTGGCGGTTTCGGCCATTTATGCGGATGGTGACCGTGAGTCCAAAAATATGGAACGTGATCGTAATCGGCATAAACATCCCTCCTTTCGGAGGAGGCCAAACCGCCCGTCTGCGTCGGGAGCCTTGGGGTTCGATAAGAACCGCCTTTATTTTATCAGACCAGTCGAAAAATGTCAATTCGTCCCCGTTTCCGTGCGCTTGACAGATCAAGGATCATAGCAGAATTTCGGATATACGCGTATATTGCAGCAAGGGAAGGCCGCACGGCCTTCCCTCGTTTTATCCGTTTTTCGGTTCTGCCGGCTTTGGCTTGACGCGGGCGAATCTGCGGCGGCGGGCGCGGTGTGGGCGGGGCTTCTGGCTGAGCGCGGCATAGCTCTTTGCGACCTGCTCGGTCGGCTCGTAGACCAGCCGGCTGACGCGCAGCGCACCGTCCTCCTGCACCAGCCGGATACGGATGTAAAATTCACCGTCCGCCTCGCATCTGGCCTTGGTCAGATAGCGCCTGCCCTGCTGCGTGTACCATTTTCCCGCCGTCATCTGCCCGCCGCAGACCGGGCAGCGGTTTTCCTTTCCGCTCATCGCGCCGAGCGCGGCGGTCTTGTCAGCGTAGCCGTGGAACACGGCCCGCTGCACGCAGCCGGGCAGCTCCGCGCCGTGGAAGCCGTTTTCGTGCGCCTGCACGGCAGCCTCATACGCGGCGATGCCCTCCGCGAGACGCAGCTTCTGGCAGACGAGCGCCGTATGATACGCGTCGCCCAGCGCGTCGTGCGCGGCACGGGTGGGCGCGATGTCCATCATCTGCATGGCCGTCGACAGCGCCTTCTGCGCGCCGGAGCCGTCGGTCTGCGCGTTGAAGATCAGCTGCGCGTTGTACCAGCGCGCCGTCCATCCGCTCTCCAGACCGAACACCGCGAGATTTTCCCGCAGGATCGTGATATCGTCAAAGCCCCACGTCAAAAACACGCAGTCCTCGCCGCACCACGCGGCAAACTGCGCGGCGGCCTCCGGAAAGCTCACGCCCTTTTCGCGCAGCAGACTGTCGCGGATACCGGTCAGCGAGGCGACCTTGCGGTTCATTTTCTTAAAATATTTGGGCCGGATGAGGATCTGGAACTCGTCCGCGACCTGCTGCTCCTGCGTCATGCGCACAGCGCCGATCTGCACGATCTCGCCGCGCATCGGCGACGGCAGCGCCTTTTTCGCGCTGTATGACCCCGGCCACGGCTGGTTCCACTCCATATCCAGAATAATATACTGCATAGCGTCAAACTCCTTCATGTCTAACAGCTATGGTATCACAAACTCGGCGGACTGTAAACAATAAAACCGCATCTGCATAGAATATGCCAGTAAATCAGGGAAGGCAGGAACCGGCATATGCCATTTTTATTCTTGAGTCCGTCCACGCAGTATTTCAATCCCTACATCACGACCGGCGACGAGCGCTATTGGATGAACGCGCTGGCCGATGAGATGACGCCGTATCTGCACGCAAGCGGCATCACCGTCACGCGCAACGACCCGGACGGCAGCGCCGCGCAGTCCATCCGCGATTCCAACGCATCCCGGCAGGATTTCCATCTGGCGCTGCACTCGAACGCCGCGCCGCAGGCGCTGTCAGGCCGTCTGCGCGGCGTGGACATTTACTATTATCCGACGAGCGAGGCCGGGCTTCGCATGGCGAACATTCTGGTTGATAACATCAAGCCCATCTATCCGCTTCCCGACCGGGTGCAGGCGCGCTCGTCCACGATCATCGGCGAGCTGCGCCGCACACGGGCTCCGGCGGTTCTGACCGAGCTGGGATACCACGACAACACAGAGGACGCGAACTGGCTGACGGGCAATCTGGACGCGATTGCGCGGGCGCTGGCCCTCGGCGTGACGGAGTATTTCGGCGTTCCGTTCCTGACGCCGGGCAGCGAATTTGATGCCGAGGCCGCAGGCGAAAACGGGTATATGGCGCTGCGCTCCTTTCCGCAGACGGACGCGGAGGTTCTGGCACAGATCCCGAACGGAACAGCCGTTACGGTGCTCGGAGACTTCAATGGCTGGTACACCGTCCGCGCAGGCGATCTGTACGGCTTCGCCTCCATCGCCGAGGTCCAGCTTGGCGTCATGCCGCTGGGCGAATGACGAACCGGCCCGCAGGTCACAGCCTGCGGGCCGGAGTTTATTTCGCGTTCTTCTGATTGTTCTGCGTCAGAATGCGCTCGATCTCGGCCTGAGCGGTGTAGACCTCATCGTGGAAGTGCTGGGCGGAAATACGCTCGGCCCCGTGGCCGAGGATGATGAGCTGCTCAAGATTGTCGCTCGTCGCCACGCGGACGCGGCGGCGGCCGCGAAGCTCAAAGCTCAGGCGCTCGATATACTGATCCGCCGTCTCCGCCTGCCGGGTATAGACGATGTGGATGTTGTGGTATTTTTCTACAGACCCCAGCCCCTGCGGCACCTTGTACGCGTCAAAGACCAGAATGAGTGTGCAGCCGCGGTAGCCCTGATAATTGCACAGCAGGTTCATGAGCACGTGCCGTGCCGCGTCGAGGCTCGTGCGGGCCAGCTCCTTCAGCTCGTCCCACGCAAACAGGATGTTATAGCCGTCGACCAGCAGGAAATCATCCGCCGGGCCAAGGCTTTGCAGAAATTCGTGCTTGTCCTCGCTGCGCAGCATCATCTGCGGCAGCACATCGCGGCGGCGAATCGCACCGTAGGTGCGCTCAAAGATCGCCAGCAGCTCCTTTTCCAGCTCCGGCGCGCCGCCGGGCGCAACGGATTTTACGATCCGCTGCGGCTCCTGCCGCGCGGGGCCTCCGAGCCGAAGCAGCGGCAGATGCGCCGCCGCGTCCACGTCCTGCCACTTGACCTCGTAACCCGCGCCGTGCGCGCAGAACACGGAGCTTGCCGGATTTTCCAGATCGCGCGCTGGGTCGTAGCCCAGCTCTTTTACGATCTGCTCCTGCTCCCGGCAGGGCCGGTAGCCGCTGACGCGCAGCTGGATGCGTCCGCGCCCCCTTGTATAGGCCGTAAGCTCCGTCTGATACTCCCGCAGCAGCCGCACAGGCGCGCTTCCGCGCAGAATGGTCTGTTCCCCTTCCTGCTCCGGCGGCTCATATTCGCCCTGCATCCGCTGGATATCCGTGATCGCCCGGCCCACGCTCGGCGCGGGCAGCTCCATGCGGAACGCGTACCACGGTTCGAGCAGCACAGACTGCGCCTTCATGAGGCCCTGCCGCACGGCGCGGTAGGTCGCCTGCCGGAAGTCGCCGCCCTCCGTGTGCTTCAGATGCGCCTTGCCGGAGACGAGCGTAAAGCGGATATCGGTGATCGGCGCGCCGGTCAGCACGCCCCGGTGGGCCTTTTCCGCCAGATGCGCCAGGATCAGCCGCTGCCAGTGCAGCGCCAGCGTGTCCGTCGGGCACATGGTATCGAACTGCAGGCCGGAGCCGGGCTCTGCCGGCTCCATCAGCAAATGCACCTCGGCATAGTGCCGCAGCGGCTCATAATGCCCCACGCCCTCGACCGGCGCGGCGATCGTCTCAAGATAGACGATGTTCCCTGCGTCAAATGAAACCTTCAGCCCGAAGCGGTCTTCGATCAGCTTCTGCAGAATCTCCATCTGCACCGGCCCCATCAGCTGCACGCGGATCTCGCGCAGCAGCGCGTTCCAGACCAGATGCAGCGCGGGATCCTCTTCTTCGAGCACACGCAGCTGTCCATACGCCAGCGCCGCGTCCGTGCCGTCCTCTAAGAGCAGGCGGTATTCCAGAACCGGCTGCAAAACCGGTGCCTGCGCCGCCGTCTCGCGGCCCAGCACATCGCCTGGCATGGTCTTGCTCAGTCCCGTCACGGCGCAGACCGTCCCGGCGGCGGCCTGCTGCAAAAGCGTGAATTTACTGCCGGAATAGAGCCGAAGCTGGTCGGCCTTTTCCTCCCAGCCCTCGCCGGAGAGCGTCTGCTTGACCGTGAGCGTCCCGCCCGTGACCTTCAGAAACGTCAGCCGCGCACCCTTTTCATCGCGTGCGATCTTGAATACGTGCGCGCCGAACTCCGCGCCCCGCGCAGGCTCGTCCACGAACCGGCCCAGCGCGTCCAGAAGCGCGTCCACGCCCGTCTGCCGCAGCGCGGAGCCGAACAGGCACGGGAACACCCGCCTGTGCGAGACGAGCGGCGCGATCTGCGCGTCGGAAAGCGTGCCGGAGGCGAGATACGCCTCCATCAGCGCCTCGTCGGACAGGGAAAGCTCCTCGTAGAGCTGCGCCTGCGGCTGCGAAAAATCAATGCAGCCCTCGTCCAGCTCCGCGCGGACAGCGGCAAGCAGCGCGTCCCGATCCGCCGTCTCCATGTCCATTTTGTTGAAGAACAGAATGACCGGCACCTGATAGCGCCGCAGCAGCCGCCAGAGCGTGACGGTGTGACTCTGGATGCCCGACGGGCCGCTGATAATGAGCACAGCGCAGTCGAGCACCTGCAGCGTCCGCTCCATCTCGGCAGAAAAATCCACATGGCCCGGCGTGTCGAGCAGCGTCAGCGTGCAGCCGGGCAGCGGAAGAACGGCCTGCTTGGAAAAGATCGTGATGCCCCGGCTGCGCTCCTGCGCGTCGGTGTCGAGAAACGTATCGCCGTGGTCGACGCGGCCAAGCGTGCGGATGACGCCTGCCCGGTAAAGCATGGCCTCCGACAGCGTCGTCTTGCCCGCGTCCACATGGGCAAGCAGCCCCACGCAAAGCCGTTTTTCCGTCCGTTCCGTTCCCTGTGCGTTCATTGCCGTTCTCCGTTCGTTATGATCTGGGAGAATTATAGCACAAAAACGGGAAGCCGCCAAGAGGGACAGGCAGACACATGAGGAGACTGTGCGGATATGCCATTGCCTTTTTCGGGGAAATGCACTATAATGTTTATAACTATGTAAATCGGGAAGGAGGCGGCTGCGGTGCTGCCGGAGGGTTTTGAGGCGCGGATGCGTGCACTTTTGGGAAGCGAATATGAGGACTTTCTCGCGTCCTTTGACCGGCCGCTCTGCACCGGTCTGCGGAGAAATCCGCTCAAAACCGGCTTTACGGGCGATCTGTCGCGGTTTTCGCTCTCTCCCGTGCCGTGGTGCCCGACAGGGTTTTATTATGACGCGGTCTCCCGGCCCGGCTTATCGCCGTATCACGCGGCGGGGCTTCATTATCTGCAGGAGCCGAGCGCCATGGCCCCAGCGGAGCTTTTGGACCCGCAGCCGGGCGAGCGCGTGCTCGACCTGTGCGCGGCCCCCGGCGGGAAATCGACGCAGCTGGCGGGCAAACTCCGGGGAAAGGGGCTTCTGGTCTGCAACGAGATCAACGCCAAGCGCGCGAAAATTCTTTCCGGGAATATCGAGCGGCTGGGCATTTCCAACGCGCTGGTCCTGAACGAGCACCCGAAGCGGCTGGAAGAGCGCTTCGCGGGGTATTTTGATAAAATTCTCGTCGACGCCCCCTGCTCCGGCGAGGGGATGTTCCGCAAGGAGGAGGCCGCCGTCACCGACTGGACGGAGGACACGAACGCCATCTGCGCCAACCGCCAGCTGGAGATTCTGACCTCCGCCGCAGCCATGCTCCGCCCCGGCGGGCGGCTGGTTTACTCCACGTGCACGTTCTCTCCTGTGGAAAACGAGGGCGTGATCTCGGACTTTTTGTGGAAAAATCCCGATTTTTCTGTAGAAAAGCCGGACGTGCCGTTCTTTTCTCCCGGCAGACCCGATTGGGTGGCGAATCCCGCGCCGGGATTGGAAAAAACGTTCCGCCTCTGGCCGCATAAGCTTTTGGGCGAGGGGCACTATGCCGCCGTCCTCCGCCGGGCGGGGGACGAAGCGCCCGCAGTGCTTCCGCCGGAGCCTGCGGCCAGGTGCCCGCAGGAGCTGACGGACTTTTGCGCCCGGACCGGCGCGGCCTTGCCGGAGGGGAAGCTGCTGCGGTTCGGGGACGTGTGCTATCTCGTCCCGCAGGCGCTGCCGGAGGGAAAGGGGCTGCGGGTGCTGCGCGCGGGGCTGGAGCTTGGCGCAGTTTTGAAAAACCGCTTTGCGCCCGCGCACGCGTGGGCGCTGTGGCTGGAAACGCTGGAAAGCAGTGTCTCGCTTGAAGAATCCGACCCGCTGCTTGCCCGGTATCTGTCCGGCGACGTGCTGCCGTCCGACAAGCGTGGCTGGACGCTTGTGCAGGCGGACGGGCTTTCGCTCGGCTGGGCAAAGGGCGACGGAAGCCAGCTCAAAAATCACTATCCGAAGGCGCTTCGCCGCCCGGTTTAAAAACAGGAGGATGCACTATGGCAAAGACAGTCCTGATCGTAGAGGATGAACGCGCGATCGTAGAGATCCTGAAATTCAATCTCAAGCGCGAGGGCTATGAGACGCTCGAGGCACTTGACGGCCAGACGGGCCTGCAGCTTGCGCAGACGGAGGACCCGGATCTGATCTTACTGGATGTCATGCTGCCGAAAATGAACGGCTTTGATATCTGCAAGACGCTCCGCGCGGAAAACCGCACCACGCCCATCATCATGCTCACGGCCCGTGAGGAGGAGATGGACAAGGTCTTCGGCCTTGAGACCGGCGCGGACGACTATATGACCAAGCCCTTCTCCATGAAGGAGCTGATGGCCCGCGTCAAGGCGAACATCCGCCGCCGCAGCATGGAATACGCTTCCGCGCAGGCCTCCGGCACGGCAAATACCGTTGAGGCAAATGGCCTGTGCCTGAACCCCGAAACCTATCAGGTGACGAAAAACGGCACGCCGGTCGAGCTGACGCAGAAGGAATACGACCTTCTCTCCTATCTTATCCGCGAACGCGGAAAGGTCTTCTCCCGGGAAGATCTCATGCAGCGGGTATGGAATTATGACTATTACGGGGATATGCGCACGGTCGATGTGACGGTGCGGCGGCTTCGTGAAAAGATCGAGGACGACCCCGGCAAGCCCCAGTATATCCTGACCCGGCGCGGCGTCGGCTATTATTTCGCGGGATAACGCAGCTTCCCGCGCGAGAAAGGAGGGGCGGCCATGCGGTCCCTGCGCATGAAGATGGTCATGATCATGGTGATCCTGATCCTGGCCCTGATGCTGACGACAGGCGCGTTTTTGATGAGCGGCGTCGGCAATTTCTATGTGTCCCAGTTCTATGAGCAGATGGAGGGCACGTTTACCCCGGAATTCATCGCCCAGCTGCAAAGGCTCTCGGCGGAGGACAACGCCCCCGCGCAGATGAAGGAGCTTCTCATGGCGCAGGCCGGGCTTGGCATCGATATCACGGGCCGCAACGTCTACATTCTTGACCAGACCGGCTCCGTGCTCGACAGCTCGAACCAGCGCACCACGGTCGTGATGACGCAGAACATTCTGTCCGCCATGAACGGCGAGGTCGGGCAGAGCAGCTCGGTCACAAACGATTATATGGATCTGGCCGTCCCCGTCGAGTCGGACGGCGCGCAGTATATCGCCTACATCCGCGACAACCGCGCCACGGTCGACGCGCTGACGAGCGAGCTGCTGATCATCATCCTGCGCGCGCTGGCGCTGGGTCTGGTGATCTGCGTGATCTTGTCGTTCCTGCTGTCGCAGATTCTGATTACGCCTATCCGCGCGCTGACCGTCGGGACGAAACGCGTCGCGGCAGGGGACTTTGCAAACCGCGTCACGGTCGACAGCCGCGACGAGATCGGCGATCTGACCCGGAACTTCAACCACATGGCAAAGGTTCTGCAGGACACGATCTCCGAGGCGGAGAACGAGCGCAACAAGCTTTCCACGCTGTTTCTGCACATGACCGACGGCGTCGTCGCGTTCAATACGGCGGGCAGCGTCATCCACTATAACCCCGCCGCCACGCAGATGCTCGCGCAGAACCTGTCAAGCCAGACGACCTTCGACGAAATTTTCTCGAAGGAAGCCGAGCTTGACACGCTCCTGACCCTGCGCAGGCCGCAGTATATCGAGGCGCAGAAGACCGTCGGCGAACGGGAGCTGGAGCTGTTCATGGCCCCGTTCTCGTCCGACCACGCGCAGGGCGGTGTGCTCGTCGTCATCCACGACGTCACCGAGCAGCGCAGGAGCGAGCAGCTCAAGCGCGAATTCGTCGCCAACGTCTCGCACGAGCTGCGAACGCCGCTGACCAATATCAAATCCTACGCCGAAACGATCGTCGACACCGGCGACGAGCTGCCGCCGGAGCTGCGCTCGAATTTCATGAACGTCATCATCAGCGAGGCCGACCGCATGACCCGCATCGTGCAGGATCTGCTCACGCTCAGCAAGATCGATTACGGCAAGATGGAGATGAATATCTCCCGCTTCCCGTTCTTAAAAGCCGTGCAGAATGTGTATGACGCGGCAAAGCTCAACGCCGAGCAGAACCACCACCACACTATGACGCTCACCTGCGAGGGGGACATTCCCGACGTCAACGGCGACCGGGAGCGCATCGAGCAGGTCATTACCAACATCGTCTCCAACGCTGTCAAGTATACGCCCGACGGCGGCAAAATTGATATGCTCGTCGGCACGAGCGGCAAAAACGTCTTTGTCCGCGTGGCTGACAACGGCATCGGCATCCCCGAAAAGGATCTGCCGCGCCTGTTTGACCGGTTCTACCGTGTGGACAAGGCGCGTTCGCGCGAGTCCGGCGGCACGGGCCTCGGCCTTTCCATCGCGCAGGAGATTTTGAACCAGCACAAGGGCAGCATTGAAATTTCGTCCGAATACGGCAAGGGTACCTCGGTCCTCATCACCATGCCCGCCGCGGAGGCGCAGGCATGAAGCAGAAACGAAGACATGGCCATGGCCGGAGGCTGCTGGAGATCGGAAAGGACATTCTGATCGTGTTTCTCGTGCTGGTCAACGTGACGCTTGCGATCATGTGCCTGCCGACAAAGACGCTCACGCAGACCAAATGGCTGGCAAGCGCGCTGCGCCCGTTTGCGGGGCTGTTCGGCCTCAATGAAGCGGAGCTGACCTATACCGCGCCTGCCACCGGCAGCGCATTCATCGGCGCGGCGCAGCCCATCGCCGTCACGCTGAGCACTGAGGCAGGCAGGCAGAGCGCACAGTATGACTTTGCCGCTCTTGACACGCTTTACGGTCAGTACGGAGGGCTGCTTGCGCAGGCGCTCGAGAGCGCCGAAACGCCGCAGGCGTGCGCCGAATCGGCGTTTTATGCCGCTTTGCGGAAGCCCGGCACGGCCTTCTGCTTCCCGGGACAAATTTCCCCCGCCGTGCTTGGCGCATGGCTGAACGTGCGCGCGCCGGAGGGCGCGGACGCGCAGTGGTACGTGCTGGCGCTGGACGGAGAGACGGTTCAGCTGTATCTGCTGGGCGACGGCTGCTATCGCGCGCAGACGGCGCTTTCCGCCGAGACGCTTGCGGCCGAGCTTTCCGCCGCCGTCCCGGACGGCAGCTTCTTCGCGTTTGAATCGGACGACGCGCCCTACAGCGCGCTCGATCCGCTCTCGCTCATCAGCGCGTCAAGCGCCGCCGTCTGCACCGGCCTCGGCACGAACCCGTGCGACGCGCGATTTATTTCCGCCCTCGCAACCCAGATCGGCATCAACCCTTACGGCGACGCACGCTTCGTCGGAAACGACGGCACGACGTCCTTTACCGAAACCGGCCTGCGCCTGCGCGTGAGCGCGCAGGGCAGAATTGAACTGCAGATCCTCCAGCCGGACGACCGCTTCCAGAGCGCGTCGGCAGGCGCGCTTGACCGCATCGAGGCTGCGCGCAGCCTCCTCAGCCGCCTGACCGGTGACAGCTACGGCGAGGCGCGGGTCTATCTGCAAAGCTATCGGGCCGACGGCCAGAGCGCCGTGTGCACCTTCGGCTATTATCTGTCCGGCATCGAGATCGCACCGCGCGGCGCGATCGAGCTCCGCTTCGACGGCACGCAGATCACGAACGCCTCCGTCCTGTACCGCAGCTACACGGCCTCGTCAACGCCCGCAGCGCTCCTGCCCGCCGCGCAGGCAGCCGCCTGCCTGCCGAAGGGCGGCACGCTCCGCCTTCTGTACGCCGAAGGCACCGGCGGTGAACTCACCGCCGGTTGGGAGACGGAGTAAGCTTGATATGTACCTGCCCACGATGCACTGGCGCGGGAGCGCCTGAGAGGTCGCAGCAGGTAATTGCGAAAAGCGATAGTCCGATGCGAATCCGCAGGCTTTTCGCTGTTAATCGTAGGGGTCGATGCCCACATCGACCCGGCAGAACGCACCGTTTCTGCGGGAATCTTAGGCGAATTCGCAATTTCCCAGCGGGCCGATGTGGGCATCGGCCCCTACAAACAAGTGGGTAAATCCATACAGATTCGCCGAAGACCTCTTTAGAACAGCTGCTTTCCGCCGTATCCATCGCACCACTGACCCAAATTTTCCACCAGGAGGAGCCGCCATGAGCGCTTCGCGCATGAAAAATCTGATCCTTCTCATTCTGACGCTCTGTGCGCTGGGGCTTCTGTGCATCGTCGTTCCGAACCGGCTTGCGCAGACGCATGAGCAGCGGCAGATGCTGCAGGAGCTGAAGACACTCTACGAGAGCTGCGGCCTTTCCGTTTTGCTCGACGAGCTTCCGCGCAGTCCCGTGCTCTACAGTGTCGAGCTTTCTGAGGACGGCGCGCAGACCGCCGCGCAGGCGCTGCTCGGCGCGAAGGCCGCGCCCGCAGGCGAATCCGGCTTTGAGAGCACCTACGAATCCGAGCTTGGGACGCTCCATATCACGCGCACGGGCGGCTTCTCCGCCGTGATGACCGGCGGCAGCCGGGTGCGGAGTTCTGAAAAGGCCGCAGAAAAGCTGCTGCGCGCCATGGATTTTCAATATCAGACCCTCACGCGGGAGCAGACGGAGACGGGCGCCGTGCAGATCCGCACCTCGCAGACGCTGCTCGGCGTGCCGGTGCTCGGCAGCCAGCTGGCGCTGAGCTACACGGACGATTGCCTCACGGCGGTCGAGGGCACGTTTTATACCGGCGGAAGCTCCATTACGCGCGTGTCGGAGCAGGAGGCCATCTCCGCCGCTGACGCGCTGGCGCAGCTGCTGGCCCGGCGTGACGCGCTCGGCTGGGTCGGAAGCGCGGTGACGGGTCTTACGCAGGCGTATCTGCCGTCCGATCAGGCCGGTACGGGCATCCGCTTCGTGCCGGTCTGGCTGGTCGAAACGGACGCGGGAAGCTTTTTTATCAACGGCATTACGCGCGAAATCACGGCGGAAACATAGCGTCCGCCGTCTGCGCCTGTCGAATTATGAAGAAAATCTGAAGATTTCCTGCTGCTGCATTGTCATTTTCCTTTACATTCCTGCCGTGGTGTGCTATTCTAATAGCGGCCGAATTTGGCTTTGTTAACATAACGCATTTCCGCAAACACTCTTAGTGTCAACTGACGCTACCAAAGAGGGATTACATTTTGATCAAATACATCGTTCAAGGCGGCACAAAGCTTTCCGGCTCCGTGACCATTTCCGGGGCCAAGAACGCGGCGGTCGCGATCCTGCCGGCCACGCTGCTCGTCAGCGGCCCCTGCCGGATCGAAAACGTACCGGATATTTCAGACGTTCGTCTGCTGCTGGAGATCCTGCGCGATATGGGCGCGGAGATCCACCGCTACGGCCGCAACACGCTGGAGATCGACTGCTCCCGCGCCCGCAACGCCACCGCACCCATCGAGCTCGTGCGCCGCATCCGCGCGTCGTACTACCTGATCGGCGCG
>OLPS01001446.1_pt1 | contig 25099 bp, 22 predicted proteins | sample 1673071 | NCBI WGS metagenome assembly OLPS01 (sample SAMEA3136752, study PRJEB25190) | human gut metagenome | reverse complement strand
TCTCTGGACATTGCTCTAAGCGAAGCGGATCTGGGACAGATCAAAGAAGAATTGACTGCCAGCGGCTATGTGCGCAGAAAATTCACAAAGAAAAAAGTAAAACTGACTAACAAACCAATGCACTACATCTCCAGTGACGGATATGACATTTACGTTGGTAAAAATAATATCCAGAACGATGAACTGACTTTCTCTTTTGCAAATGGCGGTGACTGGTGGTTTCACGCAAAAGGTGCTCCCGGATCCCACGTCATTGTCAAGACAAATGGCGATGAACTTCCGGACCGTACTTTTGAAGAAGCCGGACGGCTGGCTGCTTATTATTCTAAGAACCGCGGCAGTGATAAAGTCGAGATTGACTACATTGAAAAGAAGCATGTCAAGAAACCAAACGGAGCAAAACCCGGGTTTGTGGTTTATTATACAAACTACTCTCTCGTTATTGACTCTGACATCAGCAACATAAAAGTCGTGCAGGATTAATTCCCGCACGACCTTTTTCGTATTGTACTTGCGATTTTCACTTATTCTATCATTTATTACAGAATATCATCAAACAGCTTTTCTTTATAAACGCCCTCTTCAATCAACTTCTTGAAAGATTCTACAACTGAGTCCTTATCTTCTTTGTAAGTAACTCCGAACCATTTATCCTGTGTTTCAAGGACTTTTACAGTCACTTCGCCTTTCTGAAGTAACTCATCAATGTAAATCGGAAGCAGATACTCTCCCTTTAGCACATCCACATCTGGTTTTTCAAAAAATTCCTTGAATCCTTTTTCCAGTGTCTCTACGAACTCCGGTGTCAGTCCCCACATATTCATCGATACATGGGAATTCTCATCAATTGGCTCCTGTCCGTCTTCTTTCTGAACTGCTGCCTTATTTCCCACTTTTACAATGTTCTTTGTCTCGTTAATTCCGGTCAGGTATCCATTCTCATTGACCTGGCATACACCTCTTGTAACGCCGCCGTTTTCACTGAGTGTATTCTTCAGAATAAACCCTGCCGCACAAAAATCTGTCGGTTTCTCTGGTGTGTACTCCTCCAGAAAATCATGCAGTTTAAAAAATGATTCTTTTCCATAATAGTCATCTGCATTAATTACCGCAAATGGCTCTTTTATAAGACCCTTACATGCCAGAACTGCCTGACCTGTTCCCCATGGCTTTGTACGGTCTTTTGGAAGTTTTACTCCTTTTGGAAGATCGTCGATTGCCTGAAATGCATAGTCAATCTCTACGTTTAATTGTTTACAGATAGCTTCGATTCTCTCTCCGATAACCTCCCGGAAGGCTTTCTCTATGTCCTTGCGGATAATAAATATAATCTTGTTAAATCCAGCTTCGATTGCATCATGAATGGAATAGTCCATAATGATCTCTCCATGCATTCCAACCGGCTCTAACTGCTTAATTCCTCCACCAAATCTGGAACCGATCCCGGCAGCCATAATAACTAATGATGTTTTCATCCTTTTACCTCCATATCATTATTATGATTTTATCTTTTCTAGTCATATCAGCGAATCTGTCTTGCTTCCAAATAATATCTTTTCTCCGTCGCATGTCCCATGGAAAATGTCTTTCTTGGAAGTGTTCCACTTTCAGTCACGTAAGGAAACAACTCTCTTTTCTCCATTGCAGGCAATAAAAAGCCAACCGCATTTTCCTTCTCTGCCAGGTTCTTTAATGCCTCTTCTCCATGTATATAATCCATCTGCCCTCTATGGTTTTTCAGATATCCGTCTAAAAAATTCTGTAAAATTGCGACTGCAAGCCTACTTTTGTTCGGATTTAAATAAAGAACACCTTGGCGCTCTTTCGTATACCATTGTACTGGATATCCTTCCGGGGCGCAACATGTTTTTTGAAGCTCATCCAATAATGCTTCTTCATCTGTCTCTGTAACAATTCGATGAATCGGAGAAAATTCCAACGCTTTGTCGTGAATATTTTCCAGCTCCACCATCGCATATCTTGCCGGAGCATTTGCATTTTCTGTATCGGAATGTGTTTTTTTATAATTTTCATAACATACTTTTGCTGTAGCCAGTGAATGATTCCCGTCGCCAACCGCATAAGGCATCTCTGCACTTATATTCTCATAAGATGTAATCTTCTTTTCAAAATCTTTTGCGAGTTTTCCAGACACCAGCCAGCCACTGATATGTCCGCCTTCTTTCATAAGATTAAAATTATAAATCTTACGCAGTTCTTCCTTTTTCCCGCTCAGCCATTCTATCAACCCATCACTTCTATCATCACACAAAAGTAATACATGTGGCAATTCGACAGGCGCATCCCCTACCGTCTCCTTTACATCTTTCCAGTATTCTGGCTGCGAAGAGAACTGGTCGCATGCAATCACCGACCACTTCTCCATGCTTTCTACATCCGGAATCAGAATATCTGCCGGCAAAAATACATTCATGATTACGCCTCTTTTCCTGCCAGATAATCAATAAACTGCTGTGCAGTTCTTCCTGACATTCCTCCGTGACTTAACTCCCATTTATTTGCCTCTGCCAGGAGTTCCTCCTCCGTTAGATTAAGATTATTTCTCTTAGCAAGCTGGCACACGATTTCCTGAAACTCTCGTTTCTGTGGTCTTCCAAAGTAGATCGTCACACCAAATCTTGCTACCAGTGACAGCTTTTCCTGTACGGTATCATTTGTATGTAATTCTTCATCTCTATCTTCTTTATCCTTAAACGTCTCACGGATCAGATGTCTTCGGTTAGATGTTGCATAAATAAGCACATTATCTGGTTTTTTCTCAAGTCCTCCCTCGATGACCGCTTTCAGATATTTATATTCAATCTCAAATTCCTCGAATGACAGATCATCCATGTATATGATGAACTTGTAATTACGGTTCTTGATCTGCGCAATTACATTATTGAGATCCTGGAATTGATGCTTATAGACTTCGATCATACGAAGGCCCTGATCATAATACTGATTCAGGATTGCCTTGATAGAAGAAGATTTTCCGGTTCCGGCATCTCCAAATAACAGACAGTTATTGGATTTTCTTCCCATAACAAATGCTTCTGTATTGTCGATCAGTTTTTTCTTTGCCATCTCGTATCCCACCAGATCATCCAGGTGCACGTGAGCAATCTTTGTGATCGGCACGATTCTTGCCCCTTCTTCGGTATGCTCAATACGAAATGCTTTATGAAGCCCCAGTTTGCCAACGCCAAATTCCTTGTAGAACTGTGTTACTTTCTCTTTAAATTCTTCTGCACATTTCGTTCCATCAAGTGTCTTTGCAAGGTCACAGATACGGTCACGGATTCTCTCATTGAAGACCTGTCCATGTCCATTGACCCCCTTGTAATCCCGGATCATGGCAAGTCCGTCTTCTCCAAGTACCTCTCCAAGATTCTGGAAATCATAGTCAAACAGTTCTTTAAAAATCTTAAAATCATGCAGTGCTGCAATATTAATACTTCCTTCGACCGGTCCGACAATCTCACAGGAAGTGCTGTATGCATTCTCATGACTAACCATAAGGTAAGTCAGATAAGTATGCCACAGATTTCCTTCAAATCCGTGACTGACTGATAACTCTGTCAGATCACCAATAGTAGAATACAGAAGACTCTTCATATCGTCCTCATTGTAATATTCATTATTATAGTTCTCCATAAGAAATGTCATGTCCTGGAGAAGTTCCCCGTCTTCCATATCTTTATATAAAATCAATTCATTCGTTCTCATTTCCTCGATGTCTCCTTTTTTATGTCATTTTATGTTTTTCTATTATACAAATCCTCTAACGGATTACTCTATGTCCGGCACTCCCACACTGGTATTAGTAATTTCCAAGTATCTTCAGGCTTCTGCTCTCTTCTCGCAAGCCCCTAAGTGCATTCTTCACACCTGGTTCTTCCAGATTGCCTTCAAAATCTACAAAGAAACGGTACTCCCAGCTTCTTCCCTCAATTGGTCTGGACTCGATTTTTGACATATTCAGATCATTATAAATAAAATGTGACAGTAGATGATACAGCGATCCACTCTCATGTGGAACCTCAAAACAAATACTGATCTTCTTTGCCCCTTTCAAGAACACCTTCTGGTTCGTCACAATAATAAATCTTGTACAGTTTCCGGATTCATCATTAATGTTGTCTTCTAACACTTCCAGTCCGTAGACTTTTGCCGCATAGGCACTGCAGACTGCCGCCTGAGTCCGGTCCTGGTCATCCAGGATTTTCTTTGCTGCAATAGCTGTATTTGCCACGCTGATCTGCTGCCAGTCACTGTGTTCTTCCAAAAACCTGGTCGTCTGCATCAGCGCTTCCGCTTTAGAATACACTCGCTTCAGTTCAGAAAGCTGTGTCCCTGGAAGTCCTGCCAGTGTATGCGTGATTGGAATTATGACTTCTCCTACAATATAATTTTCAAATTCTACCAGAAGGTCATAGACTTCGTTTACCGCACCTGCTGTAGAATTTTCGATTGGAAGCACTGCATAATCTGCGGCGCCCTCCTCGATTGCTTCCATTGCATCCCGGAATGTACGGACGGAATAACTGTTGCAGTCCTCTCCGAAATAGGTCTTCATAGCTGCCTGTCCATAAGCACCTTCCATGCCCTGAAATACGACTCTCGCTTTCTCCACGTCAAGTGAATCAATCTCTATAAAAGGAAGTCTTCCAAGAGCTCCTGCCTTCACAAGCTGCTGATACTGTAACTTGCGGCTCATGGACATAAGCTGCTGATACAGTTCCTGAATTCCTTTTTTATCAAAATCAGAAGAAACTTTTGATGCCACATTCTGAAGCTTTTCTTTCTCCCTTACACGGTCAAATACTTTTCTTCCTGCTTCGACCTTATATTCTCCAACCTGTTCACATATTTTCATTCGCTCTTCATATAACTTCACGATCTGATCATCTACGACATCTAACTGTCCTCTTAATTCTTCTAATGTAGCCATCCATCTTGTCTCCTTTACAAATAGTCAGTATCACTTGCATCCCCGGCCTCTCTATACTGACACTATTGCATTATAATACATTTCATATCTAAAATCTACCTTACATTCTTATCCTGATTACAGATTCAAAAAAATTATTTTTTACATTCAAAAAAAATAATTTTTACATTGAAAATCTGACAGGTTTGTTATATTATGTACAGAGACTTTTAAGTAAACGTCGCGAAGGAGGATTTTATGAGACACTTGATGAGTCCACTTGATTTCACAGTGGAAGAATTAGACAATCTTATGGATTTAGCCCAGGACATCGAAAAGAACCCTAAGAAATATGCTCATGCATGTGATGGAAAGAAATTAGCAACTTTATTTTTTGAACCAAGTACACGTACTAGACTCAGTCATGAAGCAGCAATGCTTAATCTCGGAGGCAGTGTTCTTGGTTTTTCTTCTGCCGATTCCAGTTCTGCAACAAAAGGGGAAACTGTTGCAGATACGATTCGTATGATTTCCTGTTATGCGGATATCTGTGCAATGAGACATCCGAAAGAAGGAGCTGCGCTGGTAGCCAGCGAGCATTCCAGAATCCCTGTCATCAATGCAGGAGACGGCGGACATCAGCATCCGACACAGACCCTGACTGATCTGCTTACGATCCGTTCTTTAAAAGGTCATCTTGATAATATCACAATCGGTCTTTGCGGAGATTTAAAATTTGGCCGTACCGTTCACTCTCTGATTCACGCTCTGGTGCGTTACAAAAATGTAAAATTCATTCTGATCTCACCAGAAGAACTTCGTGTTCCAAGTTATATCCGCAATGATGTTCTCGATAAAGAACATGCACAATACGAAGAGGTCGTTCGTCTGGAAGATGCTCTTCCAAAGCTCGATATTCTCTACATGACCCGTGTACAGAAAGAACGTTTCTTCAATGAAGAAGACTATATCCGTATGAAAGATTTTTATGTACTGGATGCTCAGAAGATGGAGCTTGCGCCAAAGGATATGTATGTACTTCACCCACTTCCTAGAGTAAATGAAATTGCTGTTGAAGTTGATGATGACCCAAGAGCTGCTTATTTCGCTCAGGCTCAGTACGGAGTATACATTCGAATGGCTCTGATTCTGACATTACTGGAAATCGAAGTCTAAGGAGGAATATACTATGGTTAAGAATACACTGAATGTAGGTCAGATCTCAGAAGGATTTGTACTGGATCACATCCAGGCAGGAAGAAGTATGGATATTTACAAATATCTTCACTTAGATCAACTGGACTGCTGTGTTGCAATTATCAAAAATGCAAAAAGTAACTGTATGGGCAAAAAGGATATCATGAAAATCGAATGTCCGATCGATTTTATGGATCTTGACATCCTTGGTTTCATTGATCACAACATTACTGTCAACATTATCCAGAATGAGAAGGTTGTTGCGAAAAAATGTCTTCACCTTCCTCACGAAATTCGCAATGTGATCCGCTGTAAAAATCCTCGTTGTATCACTTCTATTGAGCAGGGACTGGATCATGTCTTCGTACTGACCGATCCAGACGAAGAAGTATACCGCTGCAAATACTGCGAAGAAAAATATCAGGGAAGACTTGGTAAACGCAAATAAAACTTCCTGTTTTAACTATGCAGACAGTTATCTTTTATTTATGAATTGATGATAAACATTGAATTAAATGTATAAAAAAAGATTTTCAGTTTCAATTTTCGAAGCTGAAAATCTTTTTTATTACCATATTGGAATAAAACAAAAGCAAGCAAGACGATAAGCCGGGTTATGTCATTGAGTGATCATCTATCTAGACCTGATGTTGCCATCAGGTTCCAGCGACCTACCTGAGACTTGACGGGCCGCCAAATTGTCTCTGCACGGTCTTGCTTCGAGTGGGGTTTACATGTGCCCCGGTCGTTACCGGCCGGGCGGTAGTCTCTTACACTGCCCTTCCACCCTTACCTGTCCATTCTCATAAGAGTCTGTCAGGCGGTACATTTCTGTTGCACTGGCCTTGGAGTCGCCTCCACCGGACGTTATCCGGCACCCTGCCCTGCGAAGCCCGGACTTTCCTCACCTGCTGCCTTTCGGCAATTACAGCCGCGATCACCTGTCTTACTTGCAAGTATTTATTATATCATATTTTTTCTAAAAAGAAAGAACTTTTTTTACCTCATTGCATCTGCCGCAGAAGTTGCGAGTTCATCGCATCGCTCATTCTGAGGATGTCCATCATGTCCTTTCACCCAGATAAATGTCACATTGTGTGGCTCTTTCGCTTCCAAAAGCCGTTTCCAGAGATCCACATTTTTTACAGGCTCATTCTTTCCACGTTTCCAGCCTTTCTTCAGCCACCCGCCGATCCAGTTCTGATTGAATGCATCTACCACATACTTTGAATCAGAATACAACTTCACATCACACGGACGGTTCAATGCTTCCAGTCCAGCTATGACTGCCATCAACTCCATGCGGTTATTCGTTGTCTTCTCATATCCCTTTGACAATTCCTTTATATGAAGTTCGCCTTTTGAATCTACGTACTCTAAAATGGTTCCGTATCCTCCCGGTCCATCCGGGTTTCCTCTGGCTGCTCCATCGGTGTATATACTGACCAGCATCTATCTTTCCTCCTCGAAATAAAAGCTCTGACCCGGTTCTTTCACCTTCATGATCCGCTCTCTATACGGCTCCGACACTGAATTTTTCAAAAACTTATCTAAAATGTCATACCCCCACATATGCATTGGGAATACAATCTTTGTATTCGTATGCTGCATAAAATAATTGATACCAAGCACAGACTCTTCTCCCTGTCTGGAATCAAGCGGGAAAAATGCATAATCAATTTCTTCACCCTCGATTTTTGCAATCTCTTTCTGATATGCCTGTCTCATCGGTTCATTCCAGGTCTCATCATCCTCTTCTTCCCAGTACCACCAGTTCAGATCTCCTGCATGAAAAAATGTTTTCTCTTTCACCCTTACAAGAAATGCCACACCTTCATCGGTGGATTTCAGTGTATGAATCCTTAAATCCCAAATATTAAAATCTGCATCTGCACCTATATGCTCCGTCTGATCTTTTGGCCCTGCCGTCTCAATGTCATCAGATAAAATATAGTGGATATTCTCATATTCTTCTGCCCACGTAAATATTTTCTTTTTAAAATGATCGTAGTGCACATGACTTGCAAATACACAGATTTTTTTATCTTTATCAAACTGTGGCAGATTTCCTTTATAATAATCAAAAATCAATACATAATCGTCACACTCAACAGCAAATCCGCTATGTTCCAGGTAAGTAATTTTAATCATTATTTTATTCCCTGTGCCACTTCAACTGCATGCATGACCTCTGGCAAGATGTATCCAAGACATTCCTTTACAGCTCCTGCTTTTCCAGGAAGATTTACAATCACAACATTTCCACGGATTCCTGCCGCTGCACGGTTCAACATAGCTCTTTTTGTCAGTGTAAGCATGTGTGCACGCATACCTTCCGGAATTCCAAGAAGTGGTCTGTCTACAACTTCCATAGTTGCCTCCGGTGTGCAGTCTTCCGGTCCGCAGCCTGCTCCGCCTGTTGTCAGGATCAGGTCTGCAAGATTTCCGTCTGCCATTCTCTGAAAAACAGTAGATAATACCGTTTTGTCTGTCGGGAGAGCCTTCATGAACACAACGTCAAGCCCTGCTTCCTCCACCATCTTGCGGATTACTTTTCCACTTGCATCCTCCTGCTCTCCTTTATAAACTGCTGTACTTGCAGTAATAATCGCTACTTTCATCAAATTGTACCTCCATACATTTTTTCTATCTCATTCAAAGTCTTATCTTTTTTCTTAAGTTCCTTTTTGACATTCATAAAATAGTATAGCACAAATTATGCAGGGGGTAAATCATTTTTATATGATGATACACACCAGTCCTCCATTACTGTCATTGACAATCTTCTGCATTGTATCCTGAAGCTTTGTCTGGCTTTCATCCCCGATCATGGCAATCTTACCCCGGATACCATCCATCACTAATTCTTCCACAGATTTTCCGAAAATGTTCGTCTCCCAGATTCCATGTTCGGTTTCTGCTTCCTGCTTAATGAATGTAAGAAGATCTTTCGCCTGATCTTCTGTTCCGACAATCGGTGCAATCTCTGTCTCGATATTCGCCCGGATCAGATGGATAGACGGGGCCTTTGAATGTATCTTCACACCATATTTATTTCCCTGTTTGATAAGCTCCGGCTCCAAAAGTGTAATTTCATCTCTTACCGGACTGACCACCCCATATCCTTTCATTCGAACAGTTGTAAATGCGTCCCGGACTCCTTCATATTCTTCCTTTAATTTCGCAAGTTCCTGAATTGTTGCAACCAGCTCATATTGTCCTGCAATCTTCGTTCCCGTCATCTCGCTTAACATTTCGTAATAATATCTTTCTGGTATAGAAATGCTGATATTCACACAGCCCTGACCCATTCCAATCTGATCCACTTTGCAGGAATTTATGTACTCACTCTCAGAAACATCTATACTTCCAAGAGCATCCCGGATTTTGGTAAGTCGTTCCAGAATCACTCTCACATGTTCAATCAGATCTTGTTTGATCTTGTGGTCTCTTGGAAGCATCTCCACCCATTTCGGAACAAAAAACTGAATTTCAGATATCGGAAACTCAAAAAGGACTTCCGATAAAATCTGGCAGATATCCTCTCTGGTAAGTTTTTCACAGTTGACCGGCAGCGCCCGTACTCCATATTCCTGTTCCAGATTCTTCGCGGTGTTCTGCGCCCGTTCTCCCTGTGGCTCTTTTGAATTCACAAGTACAATGAACGGCTTTCCGATTCCATTTAATTCCTGTATCGTCATACGCTCCGCATCTTTGTAATTTTCTCTTGGAATGTCTGTGATGGTACCGTCTGTCGTAATCACAATTCCAATGGTTGAATGATCATGAATTACTTTTCTAGTTCCAATCCCGGCAGCCTTTGCAAATGGGATCTCATAAGCAAACCACGGTGTTTTCACCTGTCTCTGGGAATCCCCGTCCATATAACCGGCAGCACCTTCTACCATATAACCGACGCAGTCAATCAGACGTACCTTCACATCCACGTCATCAGCAAGCCGGATTTTTGCTGCTTCCTTCGGCACGAACTTGGGTTCCGTTGTCATAATCGTGCGTCCCGAAGCAGATTGCGGCAGTTCATCCTGCGTACGCATTCTGGCATGTTCATCTTCCATTTCCGGAAGCACCAGCACATCCATGAATCTTTTAATAAATGTAGACTTTCCCGTCCGGACCGGTCCCACAACACCAATGTAGATTTCTCCATTCGTCCTCGCTTCGATATCTTTGTATACCTGAAATCTATCCATCAAAATCCCCCCATGCATGAACTTGTTTTACTGTTAACAGATTATGCAGGAAACATTCCGAGTATGTATAGAATTCTGCTTACCATGCGTGAATTTTCTGCTTATGGATTTACGGATCGTAGTGTGTTTTGCTCCGTTGCAAGAAACATTCCGATGAACCTTTTTAAGCAGGAAGGCATGAAACTTACTCTTAAAAATACAGAACACCTGATATATCAAATAACACGTGCGCCTTATGTACGATGGAAATGAGACTCTGTCAATCTTAACTGCCCTTGCAGATAAGATTGAATGCCTTAGAGGCTCATTGGAATGTTTCGTACATGAAGCAAGTGTATTCGATATACCCGGTGTTCGTCCTATTTTATGTTCTTGTTGTTGGTCCTGTTTTAATATCTTTTACAATTATTTCTCCCACGGAAGTGCTGTATGCTCCGCCTTATTATCTCTGAGCATGAGTTCATTAACTGCTTCTTTCGGGTCTTTTCCATCAAACAATACTTCGCTGACTTTATTGATGATCGGAAGTGATACTCCATATTTTTCGCCAAGTTTTACTGCTGCTTTTGCAGAATACACTCCTTCTACTACCATCTGAACCTCATCCATTGCTTCCTGCATGGATTTGCCCTGCCCCATGAGATAACCTGCTTTGCGGTTACGGCTGTGGACACTGGCACACGTTACAATCAGATCACCGATTCCTGTAAGTCCGGAAAATGTCTCAACTGCGCCGCCCATTTTCACACCTAGTCTTGCAATCTCTGCAATTCCTCTTGTGATGAGTGCAGCCTTTGTATTATCTCCATATCCCATTCCGTCAGCAATACCTGCTGCCAGAGCGATGACATTTTTCAAAGAACCGCCAAGTTCCATGCCAAGCATATCCGGGCTTGTATATACACGGAACACTTCACTTGCGAACATCTGCTGCAGATACTCGGCTGTCTTTTCCGTCTTTGCTCCCACAACAACAGTAGTCGGAAGTCCTCTTCCTACTTCCTCAGCGTGGCTTGGTCCGGACAGGACTGCTACATCAGCCTGTGGGATTTCATCCTCGATCTGCTGAGATAGTGTCATCAGAGTTGCCTCTTCGATTCCTTTCGCAACATCAACAATGATCTGACCTTCCGCTACATATGGGCACATATTTTTCGCTGTTCCCCTTGTAAATGTAGACGGCACTGCAAGCACAAGGAAATCTCTTCCTTCTACAGCTTTCTTAAGATCTGTTGTAAATTTCATTGTATCCGGAAGCTTCACGCCCGGAAGCTTTGATTTGTGCTCACGCTCTTTATCCAGCATCCGGATTTCATCTTCCAGAATTGACCACATAGTCACATCATGACCATTTTTACTCAGAAGAAGCGCCAGTGCAGTCCCCCAGCTTCCTGCCCCTATCACACTTACCTTTGCCATAATCTTCCTCCTTATTATTTCTTTCCGATACTGATCTTATTCTCCGTACCGTTCATGAGTCTTACAATATTTGCCTTATGTTTATAAAATGCGGATAACATCAGAAATGCCGCAATTCCATACATTTCATAAAGATACGGCGGTTTTACACCAAATCCGCCCATCTGGCCATACACAACCACTTCGATCAGATAAATGATCACAACTGCCAGGGAGCCAAGAGACACATAACGTGTCACTGCCACGATTCCGAGAAATGCAAATAAACAAATCAAAACCATCCATACATTTGTCGTACTTAAGATCAGTCCGGCTGTCGCTGCGATTCCTTTTCCGCCTTTAAAGTTCAGATAAAATGGATAGTTGTGCCCAAGTACCGCACCCATCCCTGCATACATGGCAAGAAGTGGGAAAATGTCTGCGTAAGTCTTTCCGTAAATCAGGTAAACCGTCACAACTGCAAAGACACATTTAAAGCAGTCTCCAAGAAGTGTGACAAGTCCGGCTTTGATTCCCATCGTGCGAAGAGCGTTAGTGCTTCCTGCATTGCCGCTTCCTTCTTTTCGGATATCGACTCCTTTCATCTTACCATAGATGTATCCTGTCTGGATCAGTCCAAATGCATACCCGATCAGTAGACATATAAAACGTTCCATTTTCTAATTATCCCTTTCTTTTCTTTCTCTCACAAAGAATTTTAGTGATGTTCCCTTGAAGCCAAAGGACTCTCTGATCTTATTCTCCAGATATCTCTGATAGGAGAAATGCATCAGTTCTTTATCATTGACAAAAATTACAAATGAAGGCGGCTTTACCGCTACCTGCGTCATGTAATAGATCTTCAGACGCTTTCCTTTGTCTGACGGCGGCTGCTGCATTGCTGTTGCTTCCATCAGAATCTCATTAAGTACCCCTGTTGCAACACGCAGTGTCTGATTCTCAATGACCATATCAATCATATCGAACATTTTTGGAAGACGCTGACCTGTCACTGCAGACACGTACATAATCTCTGCGTATGGCATAAATGAAAGGACACGGCGCACTTCATTCTCGTACTCACGCATGGTCTTATCATTTTTCTCAATAGCATCCCACTTATTTACCACGATGATAACACCTTTTCCACGCTCATGCGCAATTCCTGCCACCTTGGCATCCTGTTCTGTCACACCCTGAGTCGCATCAATTACGACAAGGACCACATCTGCACGCTCCACCGCTGTTACAGTACGGATAATACTGTATCGCTCCAGTTCCTCTTTAATCTTATTCTTTCTGCGAAGCCCTGCTGTATCAATAAAGACATATTCTTTTCCATTGTGCACGATCTCCGTATCAATGGCATCCCTTGTTGTTCCTGCAATGTCACTGACGATCACACGCTGCTCTCCAAGAAGCTTGTTAATAATAGAAGACTTACCTACGTTCGGTTTTCCTACGATTGCCACACGCGGACGAGAGTCCTCTTCCTCTTCTCCTGCATGCTCCGGGAAATGTTCGATCACCTTATCAAGCATATCTCCAAGTCCGAGTCTTGATGATGCAGAGATTGGCACCGGATCACCGATTCCAAGATTATAGAACTCATAAGTATCTGCCATATATTTATCAAAATTATCTACTTTGTTTACAACAAGAATGACCGGCTTTCCGCTTCTTCTTAACATATCTGCAACTTTAGAATCGGAATCCACGAGCCCCTGCTTTACATCTGTAATAAAAATAATAACATCTGATGTATCAATAGCAATCTGAGCCTGTTCACGCATCTGTGACAGAATAATGTCCTTGCTCTCCGGTTCAATACCACCGGTGTCGATCAATGTAAAATCTTTATCAAGCCAGCTGACATCTGCGTAGATTCGATCACGGGTAACTCCCGGTGTGTCTTTTACAATTGAAATCTTCTCTCCTGCCAGCGCATTAAAAAGTGTGGACTTACCCACATTCGGTCTACCCACAATCGCTACTACTGGTTTACTCATATATTTATCTCCATTTCTGTAAATATTCGATTTTTCATCTTATCCACTTGATTTTACAATATCTGCTTCAACTTGTAAAGTTTATAAAATAGAAAACATACCATTGACCTTACATAGGTAAAAATGATATAACTGTAATGTGAGTTATGTTAGAACAAAATATCATTAAAAAAAATGAAATATTTATATGTAACAGGAGAGCGTTATGAACAACATTACGATTAACAGTAACAGTAATGATATCAAGGAGATGGAAAAGCTTTTCCCAAGAGCCCCTCTGAAGATCATTGCTATGGAAGGCTGCAAAGAACTGGGACAGAAAGTGAATGACTATATTGTCAACTTCAGGCAGTCCTCTTACCGTGAAGAATTAAAATCACCAATGTATGCAACTTATCTTCAGGACAATTATCTGGTAGATGCACATTGCCCACGTTTTGGAAGTGGTGAAGCAAAAGGTGTCCTGAACGAATCTGTCCGTGGAAAAGACCTGTTTATTATGACAGATGTATGTAATTACAGCCTGACATATTCCGTCAACGGATATGTGAACCACATGTCACCGGACGATCACTATCAGGATCTGAAACGTCTGATTTCCGCTGCTAATGGTAAGGAACACCGCCTTAACATTATTATGCCGTTTTTGTATGAGAGCCGTCAGCACAAACGTACAAAACGCGAGTCTCTGGACTGCGCTTTGGCACTTCAGGAACTGATTGACATGGGCGTAGACAATATCTTCACATTTGATGCCCACGATCCGCGTGTACAGAATGCAATCCCGCTTTACGGATTCGACAGTTTCAACCCGCCATATCAGTTCATGAAAGCACTGCTTCGCGCAGAACCAAACCTTTCTGTTGACCCGGATCACCTGATGATCATCAGTCCGGATGAAGGTGCAATGTCCCGTGCCGTATACTTCTCCAACGTTATCGGAGTTGACATGGGTATGTTCTACAAGAGACGTGATTATTCAACAGTCATAAATGGAAAGAACCCAATTGTAGCACATGAGTTCTTAGGTTCTGATATCAAAGGGAAATCTGTCATCATCATCGATGATATGATTTCTTCCGGTGAAAGTATGTTGGACGTAGCTAAACAGATGAAAGACCGTGGTGCAAAACAGGTATTTGTATGTACAACATTTGGTCTTTTTACAGATGGATTTGAGAAATTTGACGAATTCCATGAGAAAGGTTATATTGATTGCGTGATCACTACGAACCTGACTTACCTCCCACCTGCATTCTATGAGAGAGAATACTTCACAGTTGCAGATATGAGTAAATTCATCGCGCTAATCATCGATTCCATGAACCACGATGTATCTATCAGTTCTGTATTAAGTCCGACTGACAGATTACACGCTCTTCTTGAAAGACACAGAAAAGATTTAGCAGAGAAAAATTTATAGGATTTTTCTCATAATCAGATATATGTACATTTTTATAGACCGCCAGTTAATAGCTGGCGGTTCTATTTTTTCATGATTGGAAATAAGACTATGAACTTTTGAACGTCAAAAAAGGAATAGTTACAAGAATCTCTTCCATCACTATTCCTCTTTATATTTTGATTATGTTTGATCAACCTGCAATTGTACCAATTAACGAATCACACGTACTCTTAACACATCTTTGACTTTTGTTAGATCTTCGATAACACTGTCTGTCACATCAGAATCTATATCAATCATCGTATATGCATACTCACCTTTGCTTTTATTCGTCATATCTGCGATATTCATATTATCATCTGCAAGGATCTTCGTGAATTGTCCAATCATATTCGGTACATTATGGTGAAGTAATGTAATTCTTGTATTTTCACCTTTGACTCCCATGTCGCAGTCCGGATAGTTTACAGAATGCTGGATGTTACCATTTTCCAGATAATTTCTTACTTCTGCAACTGCCATCTTCGCACAGTTATCTTCAGACTCTTCTGTAGAAGCTCCAAGGTGTGGTGTGATAATTGCACCTTTGACTCCTGCCACGATTGGTGTCGGGAAATCTGTCACATAGTTCTTAACATGTCCGGAAACAAGTGCATCTACTACTGCCTCTTCATCAACCAGGACATTTCTTGCATAATTCAGAATGACAACGCCATCTTTCATAAGACCAATCGCATTCTTGTCAATCATACCTTTTGTACTATCCATAGCCGGCACATGGATCGTAATATAATCACAATCTTTATAAAGCTCATCAACGGTCTTTGCATGATGAATATTTCTGGACAATCTCCATGCTGCATCCACAGACAGATATGGATCATATCCGTAAACTTCCATTCCAAGATGTACGGCTGCATTGGCAACAAGAACACCAATGGCTCCAAGTCCAATGACTCCCAGCTTCTTACCTTCGATTTCGCAACCGGCAAACTGTTTCTTTGCCTTTTCGGCATCTTTTAAGATATTGCCGTCTTCTTCATTCTCCTGGACCCAGTTGATTCCTCCTATGATATCACGAGACGCAAGAAGCATACCTGCGATTACAAGCTCTTTTACACCATTTGCATTTGCTCCCGGTGTGTTGAATACAACGATTCCCTGCTCCGCACATGTATCCAGAGGAATGTTATTAACTCCTGCTCCTGCTCTTCCAATAGCCTTTAAGTTTTTGTCAAACTCCATGTCATGCATAACTGCACTTCTTACGAGAAGCGCATCTGCACCTTCTGCAGTATCAATCTTTGTATAATCTTCTGTAAAGTTATTCAATCCAATATCTGCGATTGGATTTAAGCAATGATATTTGTACATATTAAGCGTTCTCCTTTTCAAATTTCTTCATGAATTCGACTAATGCTTCCACGCCTTCGATTGGCATCGCGTTGTAAATACTAGCACGCATACCTCCGACAGTACGGTGCCCTTTTAAATTTACAAATCCGGCTGCATCTGCTTCTTTGACGAATTTAGCCTCCAGATCTTTGTCACCAATTACGAATGGAACATTCATAAGAGAACGGTCTTTTGGTACAACAGTTCCTTTGAACATCTTGCTCTGATCCAGGTAATCATACAGAATCTTTGCTTTTTTCTCATTGTGTTCTTTCATTGCAGCAAGTCCGCCCTGTTTTTTCAACCATTTGAATACTTTGCCGCAAATATAAATTCCATAACACGGAGGTGTGTTATAAAGAGAACCTTTGTCCGCCTGTGTTTTATATTTTAACATAGTCGGTGTGCCTGGAAGTACGTCATCACGGATCAAATCTTCACGGATAATTGCAATCACAACTCCGGCAGGTCCGATATTTTTCTGTACTCCACCATAGAGAACACCGTATTTTTCTACATCGTGAGGCTCTGACAGGAAACAGGAAGATACATCTGCAACCAGCGTCTTGCCTTTCGTATTCGGAAGTTCTTTGTACTTCGTTCCATAGATTGTATTATTCTCACAGATATATACGTAATCTGCATCGTCATCAATCGGAAGATCGGAACAATCTGGAATATAAGAAAATGTCTTATCTGCGGAAGATGCAATGACATTCACCTTGCCGTATTTTTCTGCCTCTTGTGCTGCTTTTTTCGCCCACTGGCCTGTCACAATATAATCTGCGACACCATTTTTCATCAGGTTCATAGGAACTGCAGCGAACTGCTGGGATGCGCCTCCCTGCAAGAACAGTACCTTATAATTGTCCGGAATATTCAGTAAGTCTCTAAGATCTGCTTCTGCCTCATCGATAATATTCTGGAATACCTGAGAGCGGTGACTCATTTCCATCACGGACATTCCTGAACCCTGATAATCCAGCATCTCTGATGCTGCTTCTTTAAGGACCTCCACCGGTAACATTGCCGGACCTGCTGAAAAATTGTACACTCTACTCATAGTATTGCCTCCATTTCCCTTGCTCTTTTTGAGCTGTTAATTTGTTTATTATTTATTCTTCAAATCTGCTTCATCAAACGCTTCACTGATTGCCGCTCCAGGCGCAACCATTGGCCATACCTTATCATCACTGTCAATCTGACAATCGATGACAACCGGTCTTCCAAGATTCATTGCCTTTTCAAAAGCTGATTTAAATTCTTCCTGTGTTGTTGCGCGGATGCCTTCTGCACCCATTGCTTCTGCAAGTTTTACAAAATCTACTGCATCATTCAGGACTGTCGCAGAGTATCTCTGTCCGTAAAACAGATTCTGCCACTGTCGTACCATACCAAGAACGTGGTTGTTGATGACTACCTGAATCACTGGAATATTGTGGCGGACTGCAGTTGCGATCTCATTCATATTCATTCTAAAGCAACCGTCTCCTGCAATATTGACAACCACTTTGTCTTCTCTTCCACTCTTCGCTCCAAGAGCTGCGCCAAGACCATATCCCATGGTTCCAAGTCCTCCTGATGTCAGGAATGTTCTTGGTTTTGTATATTTATAAAACTGTGCTGCCCACATCTGATGCTGTCCGACCTCTGTAGAAATAATAGCCTCGCCCTTTGTCTGGCGATAAATCTCTTCTACTACGAACGGACCACTCAATACATCTTTTTGATAAACTAGTGGATATTTTTCTTTGTATTCCTGAATTTTAGTCACCCATTCTGCATGATCCTGCTGTTCCAGGCGCTCATTCAATCTGTCAAGAACGACTTTTATGTCTCCTACAACACCTGCAGAAATCATCACATTTTTGTTCATCTCGGCAACATCTACATCAATCTGGATAATCTTTGCATTCTGTGCAAATTTCTGTGCATTTCCGGTTACACGGTCACTGAATCTTGCTCCGATCACAATCAGAAGATCACACTCACTGACACCGTAATTAGAAGTTTTTGTTCCATGCATTCCAAGCATTCCTGTATATAACGGGTCTGTTCCAGGAAATGCTCCCTTTCCCATAAGAGAATCTGTTACCGGTGCATCCACTTTTTTTGCAAATGTATAAAGTTCTTCGCTGGCTCCGGATAAAATTGCTCCTCCACCAACGAAGATATAAGGCTTCTTTGCCTCCTTTATCATCTCTACTGCTGTGTCAAGCTGTGTTTCACAGATATTCTGTGATGGCTCTACAGCTACAGGCTTTTCTTTTACATACTCTGCCTTATTTGCAGTGACATCTTTCGGAATATCAATCAGAACCGGACCCGGACGACCTTTTTTCGCAATGGCAAATGCCTTACGGATCGTCGCTGCCAGATTATTTACATCCTTTACAATAAAGTTATGCTTTGTAATTGGTAACGTAATTCCTGTAATATCAATCTCCTGGAAACTGTCTTTTCCAAGGAGGGAAACTCCTACATTACATGTGATTGCAACAATCGGAATGGAATCCATATATGCCGTAGCAATCCCTGTTACAAGGTTCGTAGCTCCCGGTCCACTCGTTGCAAGACACACACCAACTTTACCTGTTGCTCTCGCATATCCGTCTGCTGCATGCGCTGCTCCCTGTTCGTGGGAAGTCAGGATATGCTTGATTTCATTCTGATGTTTATATAATTCATCGTACACATTTAAAATTGCTCCGCCAGGATACCCAAATACAGTATCCACGCCTTGCTCTTTCAAACATTCGATTACGATTTCTGATCCTGTCAACTGCATACTTTATAACTCCTGTTCTATCATTATTTAGCTTTCGGTACTTCCAGGATCGCTCCCCGGTTTCCGGATGTAACCATAGCTGCATATCTTGCAAGGTATCCGGTTGTAACCTTCGGCTCTCTTGGCTGCCATTTTTCTTTTCTCTTAGCCAGTTCTTCATCAGATACATCTAACTCAAGCTTCATGTTCGGGATATCGATCTTGATGATGTCTCCTTCTTCTACAAGTGCGATTGGTCCGCCAACTGCAGCCTCTGGTGAAACATGTCCAATAGATGCTCCTCTGGAAGCTCCACTGAAACGTCCGTCTGTGATCAGAGCAACGCTGGAACCAAGTCCCATTCCTGCGATTGCAGAAGTCGGGTTCAACATCTCTCTCATACCAGGACCACCCTTTGGTCCTTCATAACGGATAACAACAACATCACCGTGGTTGATCTTGCCGCCTTTGATTGCTGTGATTGCATCTTCTTCACATTCGAAGACTCTTGCCGGTCCTTCATGTACAAGCATTTCATCTACTACTGCAGAACGCTTTACAACACTTCCGTCCGGTGCAAGATTTCCTTTTAATACTGCAAGTCCGCCTGTCTGGCTGTACGGATTGTCGATTGGACGGATAACCTCTGGATCTTTGTTCTGCACTCCTTCAATGTTCTCGCCTACTGTCTTACCTGTAACTGTCATGCAGTCTGTATGAAGCAATCCTTTTTTGTTCAGTTCAGCCATAACCGCATAGACACCACCTGCCTCATTGAGATCCTCCATATAAGTCGGACCTGCCGGCGCAAGGTGGCAAAGGTTTGGAGTCTTTTCACTGATTCCATTTGCGAAATCAATCTCAAAATCCATACCAATCTCATGTGCGATTGCCGGAAGGTGAAGCATACTGTTTGTAGAACATCCAAGTGCCATATCAACCGTCAATGCATTCAGGATTGCATCCTCTGTCATAATATCTCTTGGACGAATATTTTTCTCCAATAATTCCATAACCTTCATACCTGCATGTTTTGCAAGACGGATTCTCTCAGAATATACAGCCGGGATTGTTCCGTTTCCACGAAGTCCCATTCCAAGCACTTCAGTCAGACAGTTCATACTGTTGGCTGTATACATACCAGAACAAGATCCGCATGTTGGACATACTTTGTTCTCAAATTCACACAGATCTTCATCAGAAAGTGTTCCTGCTGCATTCGCCCCAACAGCCTCGAACATGCTGGAAAGACTTCTCTTCTGTCCTTTTACATGTCCTGCAAGCATCGGTCCTCCGCTGACAAAGATTGTCGGAATATTAATTCTGGCTGCTGCCATCAGAAGTCCCGGTACGTTCTTATCGCAGTTTGGAACCATAACAAGTGCATCGAACTGATGCGCCATTGCCATAGCCTCTGTAGAGTCTGCGATCAGATCTCTTGTTACAAGAGAATACTTCATTCCAATATGTCCCATCGCAATTCCATCACAGACTGCGATTGCCGGAAATACAACTGGTGTTCCGCCAGCCATTGCAACACCCTGTTTTACTGCATTTACGATCTTATCCAAATTCATATGTCCTGGAACGATTTCATTATATGAACTTACGATACCAACTAATGGTCTGTCCATCTCTTCCTGTGTCATTCCCAGTGCATTAAAAAGGGAACGATGTGGTGCCTGCTGTTTTCCTTTTGTTACTGTATCACTTCTCATGTTTTTGTTCTCCTTTTTGTATTATTCTTTCATACCACACGGATTGTTCCGCATTTCACGCTCTTACAATCCCACGCAATATTCGAATATCGTGTAGTATACACCACACTGTTATTCTATATATTTGCTGCGATTTCATCACCCATCCGGGCTGTTCCGATCTGAGTCTTTCCTTCAGACATGATATCAATGGTACGATATCCATCTTTTAATACTTTTGCCACAGATGCCTCAATTGCGTCTGCTTCTTTGTCAAGGTCAAAACTAAATCTTAACATCATTGCTGCAGAAAGAATTGTTGCAATTGGGTTTGCGATTCCCTGTCCTGCAATATCCGGTGCAGATCCGCCGCTTGGCTCATAAAGGCCAAATTTTGTCTCGTTCAGGCTTGCGCTTGCAAGCATTCCGATGGATCCTGTGATCATACTTGCCTCGTCAGAAAGAATATCTCCGAACATGTTCTCTGTCAGGATAACATCGAACTGTTTCGGGTCTTTTACCAACTGCATTGCACTGTTATCTACAAGCATGTGCTCCAAAGTTACTTCCGGGTAATCCTTTGCAACTTCTTCCACTACTTTTCTCCAGAGTCTGGAAGAATCCAGAACATTTGCTTTATCTACACTTGTAACTTTCTTTCTGCGCTTCATTGCAATGTCAAATGCTCTCTTTGCAATTCTGCGGATTTCATTCTCGTTATATGTAAGACTGTCAAATGCAGTCATCACTCCGTCGACTTCTTCTGTCTTTCTCTCTCCAAAGTAAAGTCCACCGGTAAGCTCTCTCATGATCATCAGATCAAATCCGCCTTCTGTGATCTCTTCTTTTAACGGACATGCTCCTTTCAATTCATCGTAAAGAATTGCCGGTCTTAAGTTTGCAAAAAGATTCAACTCTTTACGGATACGGAGAAGTCCTGCCTCCGGTCTTTTAGATGGCTCTAATTTGTACCATGGTGATGTACTTGTGTTTCCACCGATAGATCCCATCAGAACTGCATCGCAGGATTTTGCCTCTGCTACTGTCTCATCTGTAAGAGGAACACCATGCACATCGATGGAAGTTCCACCCATCAGTAACTGTCTGTACTCTATATTATGACCGTAACGCTTGGCTACTTTATCTAATACTTTCATCGCCTCTGTTACGATTTCCGGGCCAATTCCGTCCCCTTTGATCACGCCAATTTTTAAATTCATATGTATCTTCCTTCCTAAACTAGTGCTGCAAAAAAATCTATGTTTTTTATATTAGCCTATTTTTTAACAGATTTCAATACTTTAATACACTAAAACCACAAAAAGAGAAAAAAAACGGTGATTAAAACTGCTCCGGAACCTAGAAAATAAGCAAATACTCCATCAAAATCACATATCTAATGCAATTTGTATCATATTATCAAATCCAAGTTGCCGCTCCCTGGCAGATAATTTTTCATCTTTGTATAAATGATCGGAAATTGTAAGCATGCAAAGCGCCTTTTTTCCTGCTCTTGCTGCATTCATATAAAGTGCTGCTGCTTCCATCTCCACTGCAAGTACTCCCATCTTGCGCCAACGGTCATTGACTGTCGGATCATCATTATAAAATACATCGGAAGTAAGTACATTTCCGGCACGGACTGTCAGACCTTTCTCTCTCACTGTGTTCACGGCACTTTCCAGTAATTCATAATTCGCAATCGATGCAAATGTTCCCGGAAGATTATACTGTGCGGCATAATTCGAATCTGTACAGGCACCTACAGCAATGACCACATCCCGAAGATCCACATCATCCTGAAGGGCTCCTGCCGAGCCGATGCGGATAATTTCTTCCACTTCATATTCATGGTACAATTCATAAGTATAGATTCCGACCGACGGAACTCCCATACCGCCTCCCATAACAGAAATCTTCTCTCCTTTATAAGTTCCCGTGTATCCGAGCATATTTCTCACAGTATTAAAACATACTGCATCTTTCAAAAAATGTTCCGCAATATATTTTGCACGAAGCGGATCTCCCGGCATCAGAACTCGTTTTGCAATCTCTCCTTTTTCTGCTTCATTGTGTGGTGTTCCCATAGCATTATCTCCTCTCTTTTCTGATCAGTATACGAAGTGCTTCTACTGCTGTACGAATCGGTGCCTCTGTATCATGCACGACTGGATTATCCAGTCCTTTCTTTGCCCGCTCCTGGTTCGCCATTGTAAGAAGAACCGTTCCAATCCGTACTTTCCTGTAACTTGCCACAACGAATAGTGCTGCTGATTCCATCTCTGAGGCCAGGCAGCCACACTGAACCCATGCATTCCATTTATTTAACAGTTCATATCCAACAGGCTTCGTCTGTGGTGCATGCTGCCCATAAAAAGAATCTTTACATTCCACCACACCCACATGATAAGGAAATTTCAGATTTTCTGCTGCCTCTACAAGCGCATTCGTGATATGAAAATCCGATACTGCCGGAAACTCAACTGGCGCATATTCTTTGCTTGTTCCTTCCATGCGGACTGCTCCTGTAGCAATGACAAGATCACCACTTTTTACCTCTAACTGCATACCGCCACTTGTTCCCACCCGGATAAATGTATCGGCTCCTACATTTGCCAGTTCTTCCAGTGCGATTGCCGCAGACGGACCTCCAATCCCGGTCGACGTTACACTGACTTTCTCCCCTTCCAGATAGCCGGTATAAGTTGTAAATTCACGACTGTCTGCTACAGGCAGAGCATCTTCAAAATGTTCTGCAATCTTCTGACAGCGCTTTGGATCTCCGGTCAGGATCACATATCTCCCAACATCCCCTTCTTCCAGTTGTACGTGATACTGTCTGTCTTTGTCTTCTGAATAATTAATCATATGACATACCTCCTTCGCATCATTACACATGAAACTTTTTATACATTTCTTCTTTAAATTCTTTTTTTCTAAATAGAAGTAGTCTTATAAAAAATAAAAAGCTTAAGCCCACACAGATAACTGCAAATGCACGGTACAAGATCACACCTGTCGCCATCAGAATCAGAGGCAGTACCATGCTGTAGACCGATGCCATTACATAGTAAATCATATATTCTTTTGGCGGATGTGACTGGATCCTTGCAATCAACTCCATCAATATCTCCACGATCAGGCAGACTAGCGGCAATACCAGATCTACCGACCACCTGTGCCACCCTGTGAAAATATCCCACAAAATACTTCCTATGCTCACAATAAGCAGCTGCCACATCGCATTCTTAAGTAAATTATAACGCTTCAGGTATCCGGTCGCAAATGCAAGCCACATACTAAATCCTCCTGCTACCGCAAATATCCACCAGTGTAAATCTGGTGTCAGGGTCAGATTTAACATGATACACAGAACAACTGCTGCAATACAGCAGAAATTAAAAATCTGAAATACTTTCTTTCCTTCATAATTGGGTTTAGCCTCTTTCGGGTAATCTGCTTCCACTTTTTTTACGAAGATTCCCTGTTCCTTCAATATACGATAAAAATTACGCTGAATATTCGTGCTGTCGTATCTGGAAGTAAACGCAAATGACAATGTATCTCCAAAAGAGCATACGCAAAGCTCTGTACGCATGGTGCTTGTGTAAACTCCGAAACGTTCAATATATTTTGCATATTCCGACGGCATCTTCACCACACTCATATTGGACAATACTGCTGTCACTTCCCGCTCTGCAAGCTTCGCTCCCATCTTGATACAACGATTCTTCAGTTCCAGCGGCGCCCATTTTAAAATTTTATGTTTCTCATAGGCAATCAGATTGTTCATACGCTCCGCAATTTTTTCTTTTGACAGATTTTCTTCAAAATACTGCTTTGTTGCTTCCAGCACATCATCAAAAGAATCTTTGCCTTCCCCGAAACGATATCCCGGTTCAATATAACTAAAAAAATTCAGCATAGAATCAGATGGGAAAATTTTTCTCAAATTCACTGGAACCATTAAAATTACAGGCTTCTTTTCCTGAACCGGTTTCGGCTGAGCCGGAATTCCGGGCACAATCTTCTCATAAGCCGCGGCGTTCTTTTTAATTTCCGGCCCGGGCTGGGTTCCCGCGCCGGC
>OLPS01001432.1_pt1 | contig 25294 bp, 25 predicted proteins | sample 1673071 | NCBI WGS metagenome assembly OLPS01 (sample SAMEA3136752, study PRJEB25190) | human gut metagenome | reverse complement strand
TTACTTATGGTACAGATGAATCTCCAATGGATGTATTTGCAACTTATTTACAAAATGCTTTCTCTAGCTTAAAAGGATTAAAAATTGAAATGGTAGCTACTACTAAACAAGATCGTATCTACAACAAACAAAAAAATGGTGATTTCGATTTATCAGTAACTCGTTGGGGACCTGATTATGGTGATCCTACAACTTATTTAACATTAGCTTTAACTGACAACAATAACAACTATGGTCATTGGTCAAATGCTGAATATGATTCAATCATGGGAAAAGTTAACAGTGAAACTGATGCTAATGCTCGTTGGCAATTAATGATCGATGCAGAAAAAATTATGATGGATGATTTATGTTACATCCCAGTATTCGAAAAAGGAACTGCTACTTTACAAAATACAAAAGTTAAAAACTTAGGTATTAAACCAGTTGGTGTTCCATATACATTCGAATATGTATCAAAATAGTTCAATCTAAAAAAGAACATAGAGAAGACAACACAATATAGTATTCTGTATTGTGTTTCTTTTTTAAATAAATATAGGAGGAAAAAAGATGAGTAATTCAACCTTAAAATATATCGGAAAACGTTTAGTTATTTCGTTAATTACATTATTCGTTATTTTAATGGTATTATTTTTAATGGTTAAATTTTTACCAGGTTCTCCAATTAACAATGAAAAATTAAGTGCTTCAGCCAGAGCGGCTATTGAAGCTCAATACGGATTGGATAAACCAATACCAGTCCAATTCGTACGTTATATTCAAAATATGTTAACAGGGGATTTCGGTGTTTCATTTAACTTATATAAAGATATGCAAGTATCTTCACTTGTAGGAAGTGCTGCAAAATTATCTATGATTTACGGTTTATGTGCAGTAGTTATTGGAACAGTTATTGGTATGTTCTTAGGAGTATTTGCTGCATTACATAAAAATACAATTTGGGATACAATTGCTACAGTTATTTCTGTAATTGGGGTTTCCATCCCATCATTCGTATTTGCAATGTTAATTTTATTATTATTTGCTTCAAAATTAAGATTGTTACCAACTTCATATAGTTCATCGAATGCAATTAAATCATCAATTATGCCAATTTTAGCTTTATCTGTTGGGGTTATTGCAAACGTTGCACGTTTTACACGTACTGAAATGGTTTCAGTTTTAACAAGTGAATATATGACTCTTGCAAAAGCAAAAGGATTAGATCGTAAAACTTTAATTTTCAAACATGCATTAAGAAATGCTTTAATTCCAGTAATCACAATTTTAGGACCTATTTTAGTAAACTTAATGACAGGTACTATGGTTGTTGAAAAGATTTGTTCTGTTCCTGGATTAGGTAAATTATTAATTAATAGTATTTTATCAAATGATTACAACATCATTCTAGCTTGTTCATTCTTATATGCTGCAATGTACATTTTCATGATGTTAATTATTGATATTTCTTATGGAATTATTGATCCAAGAATTAGATTAGGAAAGGATGATTAATAATGGATTTAGAAAAGATTGAATTTTTACCAGACGATTTTGAATTCGTTGGAGACAAACAAGACATTACTAAAGACGTTGTTGCTCCATCACTTCCTGCTTGGAAAGATTCTTTAAATCGTTTTAAAAAGAACAAAGGTGCCGTTATCGGTTTAATTTGTATTTTAGTTATCGCAGTATTTGCTATTTTTGCTCCAATGTTTTCATCATATAAATTTGATGCAATCAATACAAAAATTGCAAGTATTTCACCATGTGCTGAACATTTCTTTGGTACAGACACTTATGGTCGTGATTTATTTGTACGTGTTTGGACAGGTACAAGATATTCATTATTCATTGCCGTTGTTGCAATCTTCATTGACGTGATTGTAGGTATGACATACGGACTGATCTCTGGTTATTTCGGAGGTAAAGTTGATTCAGTAATGCAAAGAATTCAAGAAATCATAAACTCTATCCCAACTTTAGTAATATTAACATTGTTATTAATGGTGATGAAAGCATCATTATTCACAATTATCATGGCTTTATCATTTACTGAATGGATTGGTATGTCAAGAATTACAAGAGCTCAAGTTTTAAGAGTAAAAGAAGAAGAATTCGTTTTAGCTTCACGTACTTTAGGAGCTAGTAACATGTTTATTATCTTTAAAGAAATTTTACCAAATATTTATAGTCAAATGATTATTATGATTATGATGTCTATTCCAAATGCTATCTTCTATGAAGCATACTTATCATTCGTTGGTTTAGGTTTACCAATTCCAATGGCTTCATTAGGTACATTAATTAATGATGGATTTAACTCAATTACTATTTACCCTTACATGATGGTAATTCCAGTTATTATTTTCTCTATCTTAATGTTAAGTTTCAACTTATTTGGTGATGGACTTCGTGATGCACTTGATCCAACTATGAAGGAGATGTAATTATGGCAGAAAGAGAAAAAATATTAGAAGTCAGAGATTTAAATATCTCTTTTAGAACTGATAGTGGTATTGTTAATGCAATTCGTGGTGTTAACTTAGATTTATATAAAGGTGAAACAATCGCTATCGTTGGTGAATCTGGATCAGGTAAGTCAGTTACTACTAAAGCAATCATGGGTATCATGGCTGGAAATGGTTCAATTGATGGTGGTTCTATTAACTACACTTGGACAGATGAAAATACAGGTGAAAGAATCACAAAAGACATTTGTCAATTAAGTGAAAAAGAAATGCAAAGTGAAATTCGTGGTCGTAAAATTGCCATGGTTTTCCAAGATCCAATGACATCATTAAACCCTACAATGACAATTGGAAATCAAATTATGGAACCAATGATTCATCATTACAATACACCAAAAGAAGAAGCTTATAAAAAAGCAGTTGAATTATTACAATTAGTAGGTATTACTAATGCTGAAAAACGTATGAAAAACTATCCTCACCAATTATCTGGTGGGATGAGACAAAGAATTGTTATCGCAATTGCTTTATCTTGTGATCCTTATGTTTTAATTTGTGATGAACCTACAACTGCATTGGACGTTACTATCCAAGCTAAAATTCTTGAATTAATTCAAGATATTCAAAAGAAAAAAGATTTATCAGTTATTTATATCACACATGACTTAGGTGTTGTCGCTAAAGTAGCTGATTATGTAAACGTTATGTACGCTGGTAAAATCGTAGAAACTGGAACAATTGATGAAATTTTCTATGATCCACGTCATCCATATACTTGGGGATTATTATCATCTATGCCAGATTTAGATACTGATGATGATGAATTATACACAATCCCTGGTACACCACCAAACTTAGCACATGAAGTAAAAGGTGATGCTTTTGCTCCACGTAATAAGTATGCTTTAAATATTGACTTAAGAATTGAACCTCCAATGTTTAAAGTACCTGGTAGTACAACTCATAAAGTTGCTTCATGGTTAATGCATGAAAAAGCTCCAAAAGTTGAAATGCCAGTTGAATTAAAAAACAGATTAGAAAAAATGAAAAAGGAGGGTGTTGAATAATGGAAAATAAAGAACCTATCCTTGTCGTTAAAGATTTAAAACAACATTTTAAAATTAATCGTAACTTTACTGTAAAAGCAGTTGATGGTATTTCATTTGATATTATGCCAGGTGAAACTTATGGTTTAGTAGGTGAATCTGGTTCAGGTAAATCAACTACTGGTAGAAGTATTATTCGTTTATATAAACCAACTTCTGGATCAATTGTTTTCAACGGAAAAGAAATTGGTGGAAAATTAGATAAGGAAACATCTAAAGAATTACATACAAAGATGCAAATGATTTTCCAAGATCCAATGGCTTGTTTAAATCCAAGAAAGAAAGTTATTGATATCATTGGTCAAGGTTTAGATATTCATAAATCTTATTCTTCTATTGAAGAAAGAAATGAAAAAATCTATGAAATGCTTGAACTTGTTGGTTTATCAAGAGAACATGCTTCACGTTATCCACATCAATTCTCAGGTGGACAAAGACAACGTATTGGTATTGCAAGAGCATTAATTATGAATCCTGATTTAATTATTGCTGATGAAGCAATCTCAGCGTTAGATGTATCTATTCAAGCACAAGTTGTTAACTTAATGAAAAAGATTCAAAAAGAAACAGGAATTGCATATTTATTTATTGCGCATGACTTATCAATGGTTAAATATATCAGTGATAAAATTGGGGTATTACATTTAGGACATTTAGTAGAAACAGGGACTACTGAAGAAATCTTTGATAATCCAATTCATCCATATACAAAATCATTATTAAGTGCTATTCCTCATCCTAATCCACGTGTAGAAAAAGTACGTAAATCATTTACTTACGATTATAAAGAAAGTGGAGTCGATTATACAAAAGGTACTGAACATTTAGTAGATGGAACTCATTATGTTTTAGCTACTGATGAAGAATTTGAAAAATGGACAAAAAAATAGTTTAGGAGGCACTTAAGAAGGCAACCTAAAATATTGTAAGAAAATCTTCAAAAAAAGAGAACGCATACGAAATGTTGTTCTCTTTTTATATAAATAAAAATAATACAAAATAAAAAGGTTGTTATGAAATTATTTATTGAATTTCGTAATAACCTTTTTTGATAATTTCTTTCAATTTTTATTGTTAATAATTGTGAAATTGAAAGTTTTTTTCGATTTGATTGTAAATGCTTACAGAAGATTGACTTACAAGTTGTTGTTAATTATGATGAAGATGTCTTCTAGATAAGAAGATAATTAATTTGAATCTTTTAACCGGTGAAAAGAGGAAATATGATGATTATTGACAAAATGAAAACATTAGACCATTTAACAATTCAAGAAAAGTATTTAGTGGATTATATAATAAATAATCAAGAAGATATTTTAAAAAAGAATATTAATGAACTGGCAAAATTAAGTTATACCAGTAGTGCAACGATTTCTAGGTTGTGTAAGAAACTGGGCTTTAATGGATATAAAGAATTTAAATATCAATATGCGGCTGAATATTCTCATTTACTTGAATTGAAAAATGATTTTAAAATTGAACCTTTTTCAAGTGAGAGTTCAATTGCTGATGCTTTAAATAAAATCGAACTTTTACATAAAAGAGCGATAGAGTATACAAAAAGTTTACTAGATAGACAAGTTATAGAAAGAATTTATCAACTTATTAAAAATGCTAAATATATTGAAATTTATGGAACTGGTATTAATTTTTCTTTAGCAGAAATTTATAGTTTGAATTTTGAAGAAGAAGGGGTTATTTCTAAAGCATATAACAGTTTAAATCCAATGCATCTTCAATACTTAAAGCAAAGGAAACCAAACGATACAGTTTGCATTTATTTAACACATACAGGTCAAAATAAGGAAATGTTAAAAATAGCAAAGGATATTCGCAAATATCATGCTAAATCAATTGTGATTTGTGATCATAAAAAAAGAGAAATTTGTAAATATTGTGATGAAACAATTGTAATTATGACCACTCAAAATACAACTGAACTATCTAATGCTGTTTATATTGCTTCTTTACAGTATGTTTTTAATATATTTACTTCGTTAAAATTAATAAGTAATTATTCTTATTTAGAAGAAACAACAAAAGCAGTTGATAAATTTAAAATGGGAGAATGATTATGAATAAAAGTTTTCTATGGGGTGGCGCTGTTGCTGCTAATCAATACGAAGGTGGCTATCAAGAAGGACATAAAGGATTAAGTGTAACCGATGTTATGTCAGCTGGTGATGTTGATCACCCTCGAGAAATTTCTTATGAAATATTAGATGATAAATATTATCCTAACCATTATGGAATTGATTTTTATCATCATTATAAAGAAGATATTAAATTATTTGCTGAAATGGGCTTTAAATGTTTCCGTTTAAGTATTTCATGGCCACGGATCTATCCTCAAGGTGACGAATTAGAGCCTAATGAAGAAGGGCTAGAGTATTATGATCATGTTTTTGATGAATGTTTAAAATATGGAATAGAGCCTATTGTTACTTTATCTCATTTTGAAATGCCTCTTTATTTAGCAAAAAAATATGGTGGTTGGAGAAATAGACAATTAATTACATTCTTTGAAAGATATGCGATTACATGTTTTAAAAGATATAGCAAAAAGGTCAAATATTGGATGACATTTAATGAAATTAATAATCTTATAGATACCGATAATCCTTTTAATGCTTGGACTGGAGCAGGTGTTTTATATGAAGATAATGAAAATATTGAACAAACAATGTATCAAATATCTCATTATCAGTTTGTTGCAAGTGCTAGAGCAGTTCAAAGAGCCAAAGAAATTAATGCCTCTATGCAAGTAGGTTGCATGTTGCATTTTGGCCCAATTTATCCTTCTTCTTGTAATCCACAAGATATTCTTGCAGGAATTAAAGCAATGGATAAGAGGTATTTCTTTAGTGATGTTCATGTAAGGGGATATTATCCAACCTATACTTTAAAAAAGTGGGAAAGGAGTAATATTCAATTAGATATAACTGATGAAGATTTAAAAGATTTAAAACGAGGTACTGTGGATTATATAGGGTTTAGTTATTATAAATCAACGATTGCAGAATATGATAAAATACATGACTTTATTGAAGTACAAAATCCATTGTTAAAGAAAAGTGATTGGGGTTGGGCTATTGATCCTACAGGATTAAGGATTATTTTAAATGAAGTTTATGAAAGATATCAAAAACCAATGTTTATTGTTGAAAATGGTTTTGGAGCTTATGATAAATTAGAAAATGGAATCATTAATGATGATTATCGTATTGATTACTTAAGAAACCATATTTCAGAAATGAAAAAAGCAATTGAGTTAGATGGTGTAGAAGTCATGGGATATACTCCTTGGTCAGCAATCGATATTGTAAGTGCTTCTACTGGTGAATTGGCAAAAAGATATGGATTTATCTATGTTGATTTAGATGACCAAGCTAAAGGTAGTGGAAGAAGATATCGAAAAGCTTCTTTTGAATGGTATAAAAGAGTTATTTCATCAAATGGTGAAATTTTATAGGAGATAAATAATATGAACAAATTTATAAATGAAACATTAGTTATTTATATATCGAAGTTTACAAATACAAAAGTTATAAAGGCTTTAAAGGATGGAATGATGTTTTCTTTACCGTTTTTAATGATAGGATCATTGTTCCTGTTGATTGCCAACTTACCAATTGAATCAGTAAGTAAAGTAATTAGTGAAAGTGGAATAGGAGATGTATGTTCTCAAGTATATTCTTCTACGTTTTCATTAATGGCCTTCTTTACAGTAATAGGAATTACTTATTCTTATTTGAAGAATGATCAAGTAATAACAGCTATAAATGGCGCTTTAACTGGGTTAGCAGCTTTTATTTTATTAACTCCATCTTCTAAGGTATTAGACAGTGGGGAATCAGTTACAGGAATTATTTCTAAAGATTGGACTGCTGGTCAAGGAATGATTTGTGCTATTTTAATTGGTTTTTTAGTTGGATATATTTATTCTTTATGTGTAAAAAAAGATATTAGCATTAAAATGCCAGATGGTGTGCCTAGTGGTGTTGCAGATTCATTTTCGTCACTATTACCAACTGGAATTATTATTACTATTTGTGCAATTATTTATGCTATATGTCACTTTATATTTAATACAACATTTGCAGAACTTATTTATTCGGTAATTCAAATTCCTTTACAAGGAATTACAGATTCGTTCTTTGGCGTTATTATTATGACAGTTGTTATGTCTTTATTATGGTGGACAGGCGTCCATGGTGGTTCTATATGTGGAGGAATTCTTTCACCAATTTTACAAGCAAATATGGCAGCTAATCAAAAAATTATAGATTCAGGATTGCCTCTTACAATTCAAAATGGTGGACATATTTTTACACAACAATTTTGGGACAATTTCTTATGTATGTCTGGTGCTGGAATTGTGATTGGGTTAGTGATTTATATTACATTTTTTGCCAAATCAAAGTCATTACGTAGCTTAGGTAAATTATCCATTGTACCTAATATCTTTAACATTAATGAACCAATTATTTTTGGGACACCAATTGTACTTAATATATATTTATTAATTCCATTTGTTCTTGTTCCTTTAATTATAGGTATAAGTAGCTACTTATTAATGTATATGGGAATTTTACCATTATTTAGCGGGGTTATGGTTCCTTGGACAACACCACCAATTATATCAGGACTTTTGATTGGTGGATGGCGTGTTGCATTATGGCAATTTGTGATGATTGTTGTATCTTTTGTTATTTATTTACCATTTATTAAAAAAATAGATACTTTGGAATTAAATAAAGAAAATCAAAAGTAAATTATAAGAAATACAAATATTTAATTTTAATATCAAAAAGTCGTGAAAAATCACGGCTTTTTTTGTAATGCTACTAAGTTAAGAAATTAAGTTAATACTTTTACTTTATTTATTGTCTAAGAAATCCACACGATTTTTTGTTAATGCTTATTTAGAAGCAGTGTTTTTTAAAATATGAAGTAAGATTTGAACTTGTTTTTCCATCATAGTAAGTGAACAATATTCATAGGGTCCATGATAGTTAAAACCACCTGTACCAAGATTAGGACAAGGAAGTCCTTTGAATGTTAAACGTGCACCATCTGTACCACCACGAATTGGTGAACAATAAGCATCTAAACCATTTTCTTTAATGGCAGCTAAAGCTTGTTCAACAATGAACATATGATCTTTTAGAGCTTCTTTCATGTTTAAATAACTTTCTGTAATCGTTACTTCAACAATTTTATAACCATATTTTTTATTTAAGAACTCTGCAATGTCTTTAAAGTCTTGGCATTGTTTATTTGCTTGTTGTAAGTCATGGTTACGAATAATATATTCAGCAACTGTTTCTTCACAAGTTCCTTGAATCGAGTGAAGGTGATTAAATCCTTCATAACCTTCTGTTGATTCAGGACGCATATGCACAGGTAAAAGTGAATCAAATTCATAGGCAACACGCGTTGAATTGATCATTTTATTTTTAGCACTTCCTGGATGGATGCTTCTTCCATGGACTTTTACTTCGGCACTAAATGCGTTAAAGTTTTCGTATTCAACAATGTGAATATCTCCACCATCAATGGTATAAGCATATTGTGCATTGAAGTAATCAACATTAAAGTGATCACTACCATGTCCAATTTCTTCATCAGGTGTAAAAGCAATTTGAATATCATTATGTTTAAATTCTGGATGATTATAAATATATTCCACCATTTGCATAATGATTGCAATACCAGCTTTATCATCAGCTCCTAATAAAGTTGTTCCATCTGTAGTAATTAAATCATGATGAATAAGTTGTAAGAGTTGAGGATATTGTTCAGGGTCTAGATAAAGTTCTTTATCTTCATTTAAAGTAATTTTTTGACCTTGATAATCTTTGATAATTTGTGGATGAATATCTTTACCACTTGCATCAGGAGAAGTATCCATGTGGGCAATAAAACCTATAACATCTCCTTGATGATTATTATTACTAGGAATTGTTCCATAAACTACACCAAATTCATCTATTTTTGCGTTTTCAATTCCTAATGATTTTAATTCTTCAACTAAATAATTTCCTAATTTTAATTGTTTTGAAGTTGAAGGAACAGTATGTGAATAACTATCTGATTGTGTGTCAAAATTCACATAATTTAAAAACCTTTCTTTAATTTCCATTTGTCTTCCTCACTTTCTTTTCTATTATACAACGACTTATAAAGAACTTCTATGAAAAAAGTTTACAAATTTTAAATTGTATGTTACCATACAATTCGTAACCGAACAATATAGGAGGAATGATATGTATAGAGATCCCATTGGACATCGTATTAAGACCATAAATAACCTAATGAGAAAAACAATGGATAAGAAAACAGGTCAGAGGCCTGATCGTGTAACTTTAATGCATTGTTGGATTATTGGGTTTGTTCAAGATAGAGAAGATAGTGGGCTTGATACATTTCCTAAAGATATAGAAAAAGAATTTTCAATCAATCGTTCTACAACATCAGAAATGTTGAAATTGATGTGTAAAAAGGGAATGATTGAACGAGAAGAAGTAGAATATGATGCAAGATTAAAGAAAATCGTTTTAACAGAATCTTCAAGAAATCATAATCGACAAATTGAAGATAAGATGAAAGAAATGCATCAAAAACTTATTAAAGATTTATCTGAAGAAGAAATAAATACGTTTATTAAAATATCCGATAAATTAATTAATAACATCAAAGAAGATTTATAAATATTCATGAAGTTCGGTAAATGAACAGGAAAGGACGTCAATTATGGTAAAAACTTTAATGAAACAAATCAAAGAATATAAAAAAGATTCATTACTTACAATGTTATTTGCGACATTAGAAGTTATCTTAGAAATCATTATTCCTTTATTAATGGCAAGTCTTATTGATAAAGGGATTGAGGCAGGTAATATGTCTAATGTTACAAAATATGGAACATTCATGTTTGTTATTGCAATTGGAACATTATCACTTGGTTTTTTAGCTGGTAACCATGCAGCTAAAGCTTCAACGGGTTTTGCAGCCAATTTAAGAGATGCCATGTATACAAACATTCAAACATTCTCTTTTTCAAACATTGATAAATATAGTACTGCAGGACTTGTAACACGTTTAACGACAGATGTGACAAATGTGCAAATGGCTTATCAAATGATTATTCGTATGTGCATTCGTGCGCCAATGTCACTTATTTGTGCCCTTACCATGGCAATGATGATCAACTTTAGATTAAGTATGATTTTTGTTGTTGCCATTGTTTTCTTAGTAGCGGTCCTTACAATAATTATGTATCATGCCACAAAATATTTTAATGATGTTTTTCCTAAATATGATACTTTAAATGAAAGTGTTCAAGAAAACGTTGTTGGTATTCGAGTTGTTAAATCATTTGTTAGAGAAAAATATGAAAATGAAAAATTTAAAAAAGCAGCACAAAACATTTATAAACTTTTTGTCAAAGCAGAATCCGTTTTATCTTATAATAACCCAGCTATGTTAATAGCTGTTTATGGTTCAATTTTAATGCTTTCATGGTTAGGTGCTAAAGCAATTGTAGGTGGGACTCTTACTACAGGTGAACTTACAAGTTTATTTAGCTATGTTATGAATATTATGATGTCTCTTATGATGCTTTCTATGGCATTTGTTATGATTACGATGTCACTTGCTTCAGGAAGACGTATTGCAGAAGTTATTAATGAGCAATCTGATTTAGTCTCTCCTCAAGAAGCTTTAACTGAAGTAAAAGATGGTTCAATTGATTTCAATCATGTTGTTTTTTCTTATAAACATGGTAGTGGAGAAGCGGTCTTAAAAGATGTTGATCTTCATATTAAAAGTGGTGAAACAATTGGAATTATTGGTGGTACCGGAAGTGCTAAAAGTAGTTTGGTCAACCTTATTTCTCGTTTATATGATGTTGACGAAGGTAGCGTTGTTGTTGGTGGACAAGATGTTCGTAATTATGATCTTGAAGTTTTAAGAGATGAAGTTTCTGTTGTCTTACAAAAGAATGTTTTATTTAGTGGAACAATCTTACAAAATTTACGTTGGGGTAATGAAAATGCAACAGAAGAAGAATGTAAAGAAGCTTGTCGTTTAGCGTGTGCTGATGAGTTTATTGATCGTTTTGAAGATGGTTATAATACGTATATTGAACAAGGTGGTTCAAACGTTTCAGGTGGACAAAAACAACGTTTATGTATTGCTAGAGCGTTACTTAAAAATCCTAAGATTTTAATTTTAGATGATTCAACAAGTGCTGTTGATACAGCTACAGATGCAAGTATTCAAGAATCATTCAATGAACGTATTCCCAATACAACAAAAATTATTATTTCACAACGTATATCATCTGTTCAAAATGCAAGCCGTATTATTGTTTTAAATGATGGTGTCGTGGATGGTTTTGACACACATGATAAATTATTAGAAACAAATGAAATTTATCGTACAATTTATGAAACACAAATGAAAGGGAAGGAGGAAGAATAATGAAAGAAGGAACAATGAAACGTTTACTTAAAATGTTATGGAGTAAATATAAAATCCATTTAATTGTTGTTTTTCTATGTATTGTAGGAAATGCTTTATTTAATGTTCAAGGAACAATGTTTATGCAAACATTAATTGATGATTATATTGTTCCCCTTTTAAAGAGTTCTTCACCTAACTTTAGTGGACTATTCCATGCTTTGATTCGTGTGGGCGCACTTTATGCTTGTGGTGTTGTTTGTGCCTTTACCTTTAACCGTATTATGGTTTATGTAACACAAGGGTTCTTAAGAGATTTAAGAATTGAAATGTTTGAACATATGGAATCTTTACCAATTCGTTATTTTGACAGAACTCCTCATGGAGATACAATGTCAGTCTATACAAATGATATTGATACATTAAGACAATTGATTTCACAATCTATTCCACAACTTATTTCAAGTTGTATGACTATTGTGACAACATTTGTATCAATGATCATTTTAAATATTCCTTTAACTGTGTTAAGTGTATGTATGCTTATGATCATGCTTGTTGTATCAAGAAAACTTGGATCGTTATCAGGTAAATTCTTCGTTCAACAACAAGGGGATTTAGGTAAAGTGAATGGTTATATTGAAGAAATGATTTCTGGTCAAAAAGTTGTTAAAGTCTTCAACCATGAAGATCAAGCAATTGCTGATTTTAGAAAATTAAATGATGAATTAAGAGAAAGTGCTTATCAAGCTCATAAATTTGCGAATATCTTAATGCCAGTTACAGTACAACTTGGAAATATCTCTTATATCATTTGTGCAATTGTTGGCGCAATCCTTGCTTTAAATGGACATTTTGCTTTAACAATTGGAACCCTTGTAGCTTTCTTAACATTGAATAAAAGTTTCAACCAACCTATTGGACAAATTTCTCAACAAATCAATGCTGTTGCCATGGCACAAGCAGGAGCTGGTCGTATCTTTGATTTATTAGATCAAGAAAGTGAAGATGATCAAGGTGTGGTTACTTTATGTCGTGTAGAAACTGTTGATGGGAAAATGGTTGAAACAGATAAAAGAACAGGACATTGGGCTTGGAAACATCCAAGAAGCGATGGTCATGTTGAACTTGTAGAAATGAAGGGTGATATTCGTTTAGAAGGTGTTGACTTTGGTTATTTTGATGACCGTATGGTTTTACACAATGTAGATGTTTATGCTAATCCTGGTGAAAAGATTGCCTTTGTTGGGGCTACTGGTGCAGGTAAAACAACAATTACAAACTTAATTAATCGTTTCTATGATATTCAAAAAGGTTCGATTACTTATGATGGAATTGATATTAAATTGATTAAAAAAGATGATTTAAGAAGATCATTAGGTGTGGTTTTACAAGACACACATTTATTTACTGGAACAGTTATGGATAATATTCGCTATGGACGTCTTGATGCTACGGATGAAGAATGTATTGAAGCAGCAAAACTTGCCAATGCCGATCTCTTTGTTAAACATTTGCCAGATGGTTATCAAACAATGCTTACAGGAGATGGGGCGAACTTATCGCAAGGACAAAGACAGTTATTAGCGATTGCGCGTGCTGCTGTTGCTAATCCTCCTGCACTTATTTTGGATGAAGCAACTTCTTCTATTGATTCTCGAACAGAAAAGCTTGTACAAGATGGAATGGATAAATTAATGCATGGTAGAACAACACTTGTTATTGCCCATCGTTTATCAACAATTAAAAATAGTGATTGTATTATGGTCTTAGAACAAGGACATATTATTGAAAGAGGAAATCATCAATCACTTATTAAAGAAAAAGGTAAATACTATCAATTATATACAGGAGCTATTGAAATGGATTAATCCATCAATAGCTTTTTATATTTTTTGGACTATCCGTCCATTGAAAGAAGGAAAAGAGAAAGATAAAATGATCTGTTGACCTTGATAGGAAATGTAGATGATCCAACAGAAATCAAAAGATATCGGGGTGTGATAAGAAAAGCGGACATCCATGGAGATTATGTGATTATCGGAGTTGAACACCAAAGCACTTTTGATAAAAATATGATTTTTCGCATACTCAACTATGATGCGACGACTTATATCAATCAAGTTGAAAGTAAAAAAGAAGTCTATCCAGTAGGAAGTTTTGTGTTCTATACGGGAGATGAAGAATGGAAGTTGCTAGAAACATTGAAAAGTATACCATCAGAGATGGAACCTTATATCAATGATTGGAGACTACCTGTTGTCGACCTTAAAACAATGGATGCAAGAAAGCTTATGAATCGAAGATTAAGAGATGTCGTAGAAATTAGTCAAAGTGTGTTTGCAGGAAGTTATGATGGATTAAGAGAAAATCGCAAAATTGAAACAGAAAGCTTCATGATGGCGACAACATTTACGTGTACAAATATTAGAAGAGAAGACTTACCAGAAGGAGATGAAATCAATATGTGTAAGGCAATGGATCAATTATTTCAAAGAATGAGTGATGAAGGAAAACTCAATACTTTAAAAGAACTGCTTAAAGTAAAATTAGGAACTTTATCAAGACCTTTAGAAAAACAACTCACAAATACATCGCTAGAAAAATTAAATGTTCTTACATTAAACATATTTAATGTAAGAAATGAAGAAGACGTTTTAAGAATTATTAACTAGAACTAAAAAAGATTTCAACTGTTATCAAATATAATAGTGAAACCTTTTTTATATAATTAATTATTTTAAAGGAACTAATAATTGAATTGATTTTTGTAAAGTATGTACGTCAATTGGAAGATGTGTGCCTTCTTCACCATCTATATCCATTGTAAGATCTTGATCACAAGTAATGTGAATATGATGTCCTTGAACATAGTGAATAAAAGGACTTTTATCATGTTTACCAAAACGATAATCTTTAATCAAAGCAATTAAATCCGTAACAGAACATCTTTTTACAATAACAAGATCGAGTTTTCCATCATTAATATCCGCAAAAGGAATGATACCATCAAAGCCACCGACACGATTGGTATTTGTGATGGCAAATATGTAAGCATCTTCTTCAAAAGATTCATTATCTACAGTTACATTTAAATGAAGATTTGTTGATAACTGTTGAGGAAGTTGGGTCATGCCTTTAAAATAATAAGCTAATGGACCAAACTTTTTCTTTTCTTCTTTTGATACCACAAAAGAAATATCTGAAAACATTCCTGCAGCAGCAACATTAATGAAATATTGATTATTAATTTTTCCTACATCACTCGAAATAACATTAAAGTTTTTAATCATTTCTACAATACCATTTACTGAATTTGGAATATTTAAATAATTAGCAAAATCATTAACGGTTCCTGCCGCTAATATGCATAATGGTATTTTTTTATGACTATCTACCATTCCTGAAATAACCTCATTTAAAGTACCATCACCACCAACAGACATGATAAAATCATATTGATTCTCATCACAATCTCTTGTTTTATAATAGGCATCATCTTTTTTTTCTGTATAAAATATTTCAAAATGTTCTACAATGTTTTGTAATGTTAATTGACCAATAATACGATCTAGTTTATTTTGAATAATATGTTTTCCAGATGATGGATTAATAATAATAAGACAACGTTTCATGTTACTACCTCACTTAAATATCCTATATACATTTTAAAACAATTAAAAAAGATATACAATCATTGTTTCAATGATTATAATAAAATAGAATAAGCAAAGGAGTTTATTATGGCAAAATTTTATGCAGTAAAAGAAGGAAAAAAGCCAGGAATTTATCATACTTGGGATGAATGTAAAGAACAAGTTAATGGTTATTCAGGAGCTGTTTATAAATCTTTTACAAATGAAGAAGAGGCAAAAGCATTTATAAAAAAAGAAGAAAGAAAAGTGAGTGATGATTTAGGATTACTTGCTTATGTTGATGGTAGCTATAATATTAAAACCAAAGAATATGGTTATGGTTGTGTTTTAATTGAAGGGCAACAAGTTATTCAACAATTATTAGGTAAAGGGAATATTCCTGAGTATTCTTCAATGCGTAATGTTTCAGGAGAAATTCTTGGGTGTATGAATGCTATTGCTTATGCAATTGATCATCATTATGAGTCTATTTGCATTTATTATGATTACGAAGGTATTGAAAAGTGGGCGACAGGTTTATGGAAAGCAAATAAGGAACAAACTCAAAATTATGTTAAAACAATCAATGATATGAAAAAGAAGATAGATATTTATTTTCAAAAGGTATTGGCACATAGCGGAGATTACTATAATGAAGTCGCAGATAGCTTAGCAAAAAAAGCTGTGGGTATAAAAAAATAAAGCTTTGATTTAAGCTTTATTTTTCTTTGCAATGATAAAACAAATAATAATGTAAATAACTAAAACGATTGGTAAGATCCATAAGAAATTGCCTTTAATATATTTAGCATCTCCAGACCAACACCCGAACCATTCACCGCATTTTTTAATAAGAATAGAAAGTGCATATGATAAAGTTCCACATCCAACAACACTTAATAAGACTTTCATGATTTTATTAAAAATCTCTTTAAATAAAATAAGAGAGATAAAACATACTCCAGCAACAAATACATTAATGACAAAATGCATATTATTTCCTCCTTATAAATACTTTAATAAAATAGCACAAAATCAAAGGAAATGCAATAATACGTGAACTAATAGATAAATTATGATAAAATATTTTTGGAGGATTTTAATTATGAAATTACTAACAGTATGTATCCCTTGTTATAACTCAATTATGGAAATGCATAAAGCAATTAACTCATGTCTTTTAATGAAAGATGAAGTAGAAGTATTAATTGTCGATCGTCATTCACATGACGAAACATTACAAGTAGCTAAAGAATATGAAGAAGCTTATCCTGAAACTGTAAAAGTTATTACAACAAGGGAAGATGTTCCTTTTTTAAAAATAGCTCTAGAACATAGTGAGGGCCTTTATTTCAAAATACTTCAATGCTTTGATTATTTAGATCAACCTTCACTCGTAAGTGTTATTGAAACGATTCGTGACTTTATTCGAATTCAAGCTAATTTAGATTTGCTTGTTACTGATTATAAATATGTTATTCCCCAAGAAAAAGAAAAACGTGTCTCTTATAAAAATGTTTTTCCAATGGAAACAATTTTTGAATGGCATAATATTAAAGCGTTTCATAAACATTTTCAAATTGATTTAGGTTCAGTCATTATTAAAACAAGTACTTTAAAAAAGATAAATACAGATGAAGAAAATATTTTTTATAATGAATTAACAGTTTATGGAACAATTCCTTATATTAAATCAATGTATTATTTAAATGTTCCTTTCCATTGTTATGGAACACGTCGAAAAATTCATATTTCTAAATCAAATAGTTATGTTGATTTAATGAAAAGCTTATGGGATTTATATGATGTTTATTCTTTAAAGAGCCGAAGACAAAGAAGTTATGTTATTGAATATTTATCTAAGGTATATGTTATTACTGTTTATTTGTTATTAAAATCAAATCAAAAGGAACAAATTGAACTTTTAAATGTACATTTAGGATTTAATGATCCTAAATTATATAAAGCACTCACAAAGCGTGTTTATGGTTTTTTAATTAGTAGTAGTAATGAAAAGCTTTATGGTATGCTTATTAAAGTCTTTGAAAAAGTTTATCAATTAGAAATAGAAGAATAAGATGAAAAAGAAATTTTTATTTATGATTCCTCTTTGTTTATTTATCATTGATTACTTTTTGATTAAATATCAAGTCATTCAATCAATAGATTGGTTCATTTATCATTTGGTTCAAAATTTAAAATGTGATTTTATGACATCCTTTTTTAAACTTTGTTCAACCCTTGGAAGTACTTGGTTTTATGTAATTCTTGTTTTAACTTTAGTGATTCTAAAAAATAAAAAAGATATTTGGGTAGGAATTCACTTGTTAATTATTCAAGGAATGAATCGTATAATTAAAGCTTTGGTTAAAAGACCAAGACCACCTCAAATATATCATTTAGTTAAAGAAACAAACTATAGTTTCCCAAGTGGTCATAGTATGTCAGCAATGATTGGTTATGGATTATTAGTTCTTGAAGTTCAAAAAAGCTCTCTAAAATATAAAAAAGTAATAGAAATATTTTTAATGATGATGATTTTTTTAATAGGATTAAGTCGTATCTATTTAGGTGTACATTATTTTTCTGATGTTATAGGTGGCTTTTTGTTGTCTTTAAGCTATTTATTATTTATTTATTATAATACCTCACTTTATACATAGAATGTGTAAAGGAGGTTTTTTATTGGATATTGATATCATTAGTGGTTTATATCATTATGGTTTGACCATTATAAAATATGAACAAGATTATTGTTTAGTAGATTTAAAGACTCAAGAAATTTATGAAAAAATGAGTATTTATTATATAAGAAGATTATTAAGAAGTTGGAATAAGCATCGTAAAAATATAGAGAGTGTGATATAATGGAAAAAAGTTTGAGGTGGTTTAAAATGAGGACAGTAAAGAATTATGTAGGAATTATTTTGTGTGCGTGTGTTATTATTTTTATTTATAAAACATTTGATATTTCATTATTTTCCAATATTTTATCAGCTTTTATTCCTTTGATTGTAGGAGCAATACTTGCTTATTTTTTACAACCATTGGTTTATAAATTTGAAATGTTTTTAGACTCTTTTCAAAATAAAAAGCTTATTAAATATAGTCATACAATTTCTTCTATTCTTGTTTTTGTTGTCTTTGTTTTAATTATTGTTGTTTTAATGATTGCTATTATTCCAGCACTTGTCAATTATGTTGTCAATATTGCGGATAATTTAACCTTGTATATTAAAAACTTTGAAAAAACATTGGAAACTTATTTGGGAAGTAATCTTGCCAGTGAAGTTATTATTAAAATAGATGAAATGGTTGTTAAATATGTTAATTCAATTGAAGCTATAGATCCTATTGCAACACTTGGAACAATCTTTAAAGCAGGTAGTACGATTATTACTGCTGTTTTAGGTTTAATATTTACACCTTATGTTTTAATTGAAGCAAAAAAATTAGTAAGTATCTTTGATCGTTTATGTTCACTTTTTATGTCAAAAGAAAAAATAGAACTTATTCATGATTATGCAGTTAGATCACATCAAATCTTTGGACAATTTATTTATGGAAAATTCTTAGATTCGTTAATTATAGGAATTATCGCATTTATTGGACTCGCTATTTTAAAAGTAAAATTCTTCCCAATTCTTGCTGTCTTTATTTTGATTACGAATATGATTCCTTACTTTGGACCATTTATCGGTGGGTTTCCTGCTGTTCTTGTAGCCTTGATGACAGGAGATTTATTCCATGCTTTAGCGGTCTTAGTTTTTGTCTTTGCTTTACAACAATTTGATGGTTTATTCTTAGGACCAAAGATTTTAGGAGATGTTGTTGGTATTTCACCATTTTGGGTTTTACTTTCTATTACCGTCTTTGGACATTTCTTTGGCTTTATTGGAATGTTCCTAGGAGTACCAATGATTTGTGTCATTCGTATGCTTTTTAATGATATCATTGACTTTCGTAATAAAATGAAAGAATTAGATACATAGATTGTATTTTAAATAAATATTTGTTAGGATAATAGAGGCTTTGTCCTCGTAGCATAGCTGGATAATGCAATCGCCTCCTAAGCGTAGAGCAGTATCTAGCCTAAATGAGCTATAACGGGCAGAAAAAAGATGTGGCGCTTTAGCTCAGCTGGATAGAGCATACGCCTCCTAAGCGTAAGGTCATGGGTTCAAATCCCATAAGTGCCGCCATTTTTATTGGTTTTTCTATTAAAAATAGGATGTTTGATAGGTATTATTGCTTATTGAATATCCTTTTTTCTTTCTAACAAAGTGTGGAACTTTTCTTGACTTTTTATCTAACAAAAATAGGGCTTTTCTAACAAACTAGATAACATATTAGAAATTAAAAGGGACTAAGTAAACAATTTAATAAGCAAAGGAGATTCAAAATGGATCTCCTTTTTTGCATATAAAGGAGGTGATGAATTTATGAATAATGTATTGCTTTATTTTGCTTTGAAGCATGATGGTGACTTTGAAAAAATATATAATGATATAAAAGCAAAAGTTCCTGTAGATGAAAATGAATTTATTAAATTAAAAAGAGGATTGAAAACAAAGTATGTAACAATTTTAGATAACAACTATCCTACAGTTTTGAAACAAATTGCATGTCCACCCTTCGTTTTATTCTATGAGGGTAATATAAGACTTGCTAAAGATTTAGAGGTTGGAGATGCTTTTATATATTCTTCTTTTAATAGTAAAAGATATTTAAGCACAGTTGAACCATCAGCCGACAGAGGAAAATTCTGTTTTGACTATATCATTGCTTCTGAAAGTCATGATAATTTTTTTAAACTTAGAGAGCATGTAATGGATAAGAAAGTTCCATTAAAAGACTACAGTAAAAATACAAAACATAAACAACAAGAAAGATAGCATATAAAAGTCATCATAGCAGATGGCTTTTTTTACATAGCCAATCAATGATTGGCAAAAAAGAAAGGAGGTCCATTTAATGCTATATATAAAGATAGGAGTGATTACAAATGAGCGAAGTAATAGCAATTGCAAATCAAAAGGGTGGTGTAGGTAAAACAATGACATCTGTTAGTTTAAGTGCATGTCTTGCATTAAATAACAAAAAGGTATTGCTGTTAGATTTAGATCCACAAGGACATTCAACAAAAGCATTTGGATTTTATGACAGAACACAATATCCTTTATCTATGAAGGATGTTATTGTATCAGTTATTGAAGATATACCACTTGATAGAGAACAGCTAATACTTCACAGTAATGAAAATGTTGATATTGTTCCATCAAATATTTCTCTTGCAGGAATAAATTCTAAATTAGAAAGTGCTATGTGTAGAGAAACGGTATTGAAAAGATTTATTGATACCGTAAAAGATGATTATGATTATGTCATTATAGATACAAATCCATCACTGGATAATCTACCTATTAATGCTCTTACTGCTTCAGATAAAGTTGTTATAACTGTACAAGCAGAACCTTATGCAGTTGAAGGTATGGCTGACTTATTAAGATCAATTAATATGGTTAGAAGAAACCTTAACCATGATTTAAAGATTGAAGGTGTGTTGATTACGATGACAAATGAAAGAACAAATCTATCAAAGAAAATCACACATGAAGTTAGAGAAAACTTTGGAGGGCATATTAAGGTATTTGATACAACAATTCCAAGATGTACAAAGGCAGCAGAAAGTACAGGTATAGGAGAAAGCATATTTCAATATGATCCAAACGGTGCAGCAACTAAAGCTTATGAAGCTTTTACAAAGGAGGTCATCTTAAATGCCGAAAAAGAGCATAAACGACATAAGAGTTCCTACGTACGATGATTTATTTACCAACGAAGAACAAAGACAGGAAGCAAAACTGGAGAAGATAATGGAAGTTCCTGTTGAAGATATTCAGGAGTTTAAAAATCATCCGTTTAGAGTTAGAAATGATGAACAGATGTCTGAACTTGTTAAAAGTGTTTCAGAAAATGGTATTTTAGTTCCTGTTCTTGTAAGACCACATCCAAATGGTCACGGATACGAAATGATTTCTGGTCACAGAAGAATGAATGCAGCAATGGTAAATGGTCAAGAAAAGATACAGGCTATTGTAAGAGAACTTACGGATGACCAAGCAACAATTATTATGGTTGATTCAAATATACAAAGGGAAAACATCTTACCAACTGAAAGAGGATTTGCTTACAAATTGAAATTAGATGCAATGAAACATCAAGGAAAACAGATATCATCAACTTCTACGCAAGTTGCACAGAAGTCCCAAAATAAGTGGTCAGTAGATATATTAAGTGAAGAAGTAAAACAATCAAGAGATCAAATTAGAAGATTTATACGTTTAACAGAATTAATTGAGCCATTACGTGATATGGTCGATGGTATAAGAAGTGATGGAAAAAAGATTGCATTTAATCCTGCTGTAGAACTTTCATATCTTTCAAAAGAAAATCAACAACTTGTGGTAAAAAATATTGAAGGACTTGATTTAACACCGTCACATGCTCAAACAATAAGAATGAAGGAGTTGTCAAGAGAAAATCGTCTAGATGAAAATGTTATTTATTCAATAATGACGGAAGAAAAAGCGAATCAGAAAGAAAAATTGTCGTTTAAAATGGAGGATATTAATGAATACTTTCCAAAAAACTATACGCCTAGAGAAAAAAGTGAAGTTATATTGAAACTTTTAAAAGGATGGTCAAAAAGAAGAAATAAAGATCAAGAAAGATGACAGTTACATATATAACTGTATTTTTTGTACATTTTATTTCAGCAGACTTAGTGAAGGGGGAGTCTGTTTTTTGTGGGGAAATGTGACTCGGTTTTCCCCTAAGAACCCCTTTCCTGTTATCTTACTGGGAAAAGTAATATTAGTATAGAAGAGAAAAATAAACAATTTTTATTTTATATATGTGAATAATTATATAAATTGACAATGAAAAAGCTTACATAGTAAAATTTAATAAAGATAAAATGGAGGTGAATTCTTGTGAGGTCTTTGAAAAAGTATATATATCCAACACTATCAGATAGAGTGTATGAGATATTGGGCGAAAATTATTTTTTGATTTTGTACCCAGTTTTGTTGTTTTTTATCATTGCTGAAAAATATCTTAATATAATATCCTTTGATGGTTTAGTTTATTTTACATTACTTTTGTTGAGACGAAAATTAGTTTATCTCGATTTTCATTTTAAGAAGATATCTATTATTTTTTGGACGATTACTCTGCTGTTATCTGGATTAAGTTTTTCTTTCTTCAAACAAGCAAATTACTTATACATGACGAAAGCATATGTAGAGTGTAATGTTTTGGAAACAAAAGAGTATTCGCTCGTTCGTCGAAATAAGGGATATACAACTTTTATGATGAAAAATCAGAATGATATTGGAGAAGATTTTAAAGTTATTGAAGATATTATTGGAAAAATAGATTCATATGAAGTTAATCAAGAAAATAGTTATCTAATAAGATTACAAAATAAAAAGGAAAAGATTGTCCGTTTTAATAATTATAATCAGTTTACATTATTTAGTTTAGATGTTGATTAAGAGAAAAGAAAGGAGAAAACTTATGATTAAAAAAATACTTATTGGAATTGTTACGGCTGGTATGATATTAATAACTATTCCAACAGTAAATGCGGAAGATGAAATTACATTAAATGAAGTGACTGATCAAATAATCGATATTTCAGATAAGTATAATTCAGCTGGTATTACATCGGGACAATTATTGAATTTAATTACACTAACTCAAACGGAAGATGAATTATTAGATACTTTATCATTAGATAAAAATAATTTATTCGATACATCTATACCAAAAAAAGTAAATATACAATCATCACGAAGTGGAGATTTGTATGATGGAAACCCACCTGCATCTAAAGGGGAACAAAAAGATCGAATGAAATATATTAGATCTGTATATGATAATGAATATAACGATGGAAATCATGATGAAAGCATATATATTTTGTATTTGTATACCTCTCATTATATTGAAAATATAAACTATGATAAGAGTTTTTCAGATGAAAAAAATTTCGGACATCCTGTATATGCAAATATTATTTCGCAAAATGATATAGATGCATATGAACAATTTTATAAAGCACAAGCAGGTGTCGCTATTTATAAAGCATTTAGAACTTATACAATCGGAATAAAGAATTTTATTGAAAATGGTGCTAATTATACACTTATGAATGAATTGCTTGGATCAATAAAAGAAAATATGGATGATGAGTATTCAAAATATATAACAGCTCTTGATGCAGCTGGAATAACAAATAGTACTGATATTTTAGCAACAAGTGCCAAAATGTATAATGCATTTACTGGTGCTTTAGATAATGGAAAAACAAAAGAAGAAGAAATAATAGATTATATGAACAGCCAATTGGAACCTGGATTACAAGGGATGGTTTCTAGTACGTATTTCGGATTTGTGAAAAATATATTAGATAAATTAAGTGGTTCAGGAGCAGCAACTGGATTATTTTCTTCAGTTTTATCTGGAGTTGTTTACTATTTTGATACACTTGCTAAAGTAATACCTACTTTATCGCTAGCTAGCTTGTATTATTCTTATCAAATGAGAAAAGCAGAAAGGTTAGGTATCTACTATGGTTTAAAACCAAGACCATAAAATGAAATAATTTAATAGTTAACATCAGAAATAAATATGTTAAAAGGCCTATAGCAATGACTATAGGTCTTTTTTTGAAGGAAGGTGGATATTATGAAGGAAGTAATAATTATTATTGTTTCAATGCAAATTGGTGCACTAATAGGTGTTTTCACAATGTGCTTTTTACAAATTAATAAAGGAAATAGTAAATTTGATAATAAGTAAACAGAAGTCTAAACTGTATATGAAATAAATAACAATGAATAAAAGGAGATGAAGAAAGTATGAAAAAAAGCAGTATTATAGCTATTGGATTATCTACACTGTTGGTTGTTTGTAATGCACTACCAATGAATAACCATGTAGAAAGTAAAAAAGCAGCAGTTATTTCACAAAAAGAGGTATCAAAAAAGAAAACAAAGAAAAAGGATGTATCTAAAGATGAAACCAATGAAAGTGATGAAACTGTAAATGATACTTCCAAACAAACAGTAGAAGAAAATACGATTCAGGAAGATCAAGAATCTGTAAAAAGTGATGTGCAAACTCAAGAGAAAACGAGTAATCAAAATACTAATGAAAATAAAACACAAAAGAAAGTTGAAACAAAACAAACACCAATACAGCCTGTTGAAAGTAATCAGCCTTCTTCTGTAACACCAAGTCAGCCAGCATCAAGTGGAAATACTACTAATGCACAACAACCTCAAAAGGAAGAACAAACAAAGATTTTAAGAGTGACATATTGGGTTAAATGTGATTGTGGAAAAGAATTGACACATTCAATAGATTATAAAGATTATGAGTCTTACTATAATAGCAACGATTATTCAGTAAAGATTTTAATTAACCAATTATTAGATGATGGACATTGTGCAGGAAATGAAGAAGTATGTGGTGCTTCGCATTATCGTTATGGCACAAATGAAAATTGGATTTATAAGTAAATCATTATCAAACTATGTAGAAACATGATAGAATTAAATGCGGA